>Ga0228535_1000417_pt1 | contig 122784 bp, 96 predicted proteins | sample SJ1metagenome_FD_168457 | JGI IMG/M metagenome (GOLD analysis project Ga0228535, IMG submission 168457) | Enriched culture of PCE-dechlorinating microbial communities from Ithaca, New York, USA - SJ1 | ecosystem: Engineered > Modeled > Simulated communities (microbial... > Unclassified | place... | reverse complement strand
CCAAGCATAGAACAGCAAACTCTGTTTAAACAACAGGGCTTACTTTTTTAAAATCAAATAAAACTACTGATAGAAGCTGTATATCTTAATTTTTTTATGCATAGAAAGTTTTTATCGGACAACAATGTTTTAAAATAATAGTAACATGCTGCAAGCAATAAAAGTGTAACAATAAAAAACACTATGGCATAAGTACCTTTTAAAGCTATCAGTCCAATCGATATAAACAACTGAACTACTGCATATATAGAAGACACCCATATATGAGGAATTTTCACCTCATTAACCAACAATTGGAAAAGATGCTTTCTATGGGCAACTGCAATATTTTCTTTCAATATAATTCTGTGAGCAATTGTAAATACTACTTCCACACCAAATACTGACAATAAACCTATCCAAACAAAATTTTCTGTTTCCATAATAAGTTTTGCCAACATAAATAAAATTATGAATGCTAAGCTAATTGCACCAACATCTCCTGCAAAACATTTTGGTTGTCTACGTACATTAAAGAAATTAAATATAACCAATCCAAGCAGAACATAAAAAATCATTTCTGCCTTAATAAAATCAATAATATAATAATCAATATAAAGTAATGAAGCTAAAACCACGAATGAGGTCAACCCAATCATACCGTTTATTCCATCCATAAAATTATATGCATTCAATATACCCGTCGACAATACTAACCCTATTATTATGTATAACCAACATGTTTCTAAAATTCCTAATTCGTAGAATAATAGTATAACGGCAATAATCTGAACTAATAATCTAATCCTAAATGACTGAGGTTTAAAATCGTCGATAAAACTAACAATAGTCAGTATAGTAAGACTGACAAAAAACCATGGATATTCAAATCCGTTTATTATACAGTATAATAAAATCGAAAAATAAAAAATTATCCCACCACCCACAACAGTAAGTTTTTTGTGAGAACTTCTACCATTTGGTTTAGCTACTATCTTAAACCTTGATGCAAGTTTAAAATACGACAATTCGAGTATTAGCAGTAAAATGAAAACGTAGATATAAATCATATTTAAAAATTTCTAATGGTTTCTTTCAGTCCATCATGCGAACTTGTTGGTAATGTATCGATATTTAATGCTTTTTTAATTTTATCATTGGAAACTACATAATTCTCAGTGAGCTTCTTTAATCTCTCTTTGTTAAAAGGTAGTTTTAAAGATGTACCAATCAGTGCAAACATATATATATATCTTTTATTAATTTTTATAATTCTTATTGGTTTTTCAAGCACATTCGATATAATCTTTATAATATCATTAGTTGAAACCGGTTCATCATCTGCAATATTATAAATATCACCTTTCACATCCTTTTCAATTAAACTCCTAATTATAAACTGAAGATTTTGAATTGATGTAAATGAGCGTTTATTATCAAATGCACCTAAGGGCCATGCTATTCCTCTTTTTACAACTGAAAAAAGCAGATTCAAATTCCCCTTATTTCCTTTACCATGAATCATCGATGGTCGTAAAATATAGGTTTGTTTAGAATCTGTTTTCTCTATAAAATTTAAATTATTATTCAGATTGCTCAAGATGTACAACTCAGCTTCTCTTTTACTTTCACCATACGGACCAACAGGCTTAGCTTCAACATCTTCTGTCAACACATCACCTTCCACAAAATCAGCTACAGCCTTTACTGAACTGAAAAAAATAAATTTTTTAGCATCAGATTTTAAAAACCAATCGTAAATTTTTTTTGTCAACTCAGTATTAACATTAAAATACTCTTGTATCAAAGATTGATTTTTTAAATCATGAGCTTTTCCTGCAAGATGAATAATAACGTCAATTTGTGGCAAATTATTTAACTCATTCCAAAGAAAAATTTTTTCCACACTATCTTTCGGTGTAGTAATGATGTCCAGTCCGTAAAGTAAATGGTTGTCTTTTAGAGACTCAACTAAATTAGAACCTACAAAACCTTGTATGCCTGTGATGAGGATTGTCATTTTATAAAAACAAATTCAAAAATTTTTATTAAATATTTAAAGCTAAGTATAAACATGTTAGTATAGATACCGTTTTCTCTACATGCTCTCACAATTTCTTTATTTAAAATATAATTACTTTTAATTGAAGATGTACTCCTCCCTCCCATTCTCATCTTAACAATTTCCATGGGAATATACATGCTTTCCAATTTGTGTTTATATAGAAAACGACAGAGTAATTCATAATCAGCAGCTATATGGTAATCTGTATAAAAAACACCAAACTCTTGATATGCTTTTCTATAAACAAAGAAGCTCGGATGTGGCGGCATAAATCCAAAGCGAAATCGAAAAGGCTTAAAGTTTTTTGCTCTGATATACCTGACCACTTTTTTTATGTCTTCATACGACACAAACCTCACATCACCATATACTGACTGTATATTCAAATTTGATTTGAAAGTATCACATACTGTTGCAATTATGTCATTCACAGGATAAACATCATCTGAATTCAAAGTTCCTACAATATCACCCGTAGCCATATGAATACCTTTATTCATTGCATCATACAGACCATCATCTTTCTCACTTACCCAACGCATACGACCATTAAATTTTGGCTCGTATTCCTTAATTATTTTCACTGTATCATCTGATGAATCTCCATCAACAACTATATATTCGATGTTCTTGTATATTTGTGACAATACTGATTCAAATGTATCGCGAATTGTGGCTGCACTATTATAAGAAACTGTTATGATTGATACTTTAAGAGAGTTATCTGAATAGTTTTTCTGCATAAATTAAATCTTTTTCATCGTCAATTTCATACCACACCAAATTGTTAATTTTATGCACATACAAGGGCGTAATTTGCTGTGATGTGTGAAGCAAGCCAAATTCATAACCTAATCTTGGATACGTATTCTTAATTTCTTCATAATAACGGCAAAGCTTATTGTAGAAACTATTAGATATTTTGTGAATTCCTACAAACTCACCGCATACATTCAATTTTGTTCTGTCTGTTGAGCAATTTGTTAAGACCTTATCCTCGTTATATTCTACAAAGTATTGATCCTGAAATTTCACTTCACCGGCAGCAAGAAGAACATCTGTTTTTTCATTATTAATAAGCTCTGTGATAGCTTTTTGCTCAAACACTAAATCTGATTCTAAAAGAATAAAATCATCATTACCAACTACTTCTTTACAATTACATAAAGTCCACATGCTGTTTGTATCTTTATATTTTTCACTAAAGCTAAACTCAAGCATGGGATATTTTACTGCAAGTTCCTCATACTTCTCTTTTAGATATCCGGTGCCGATTACTATCCTTGTTATTCCACTATTCAACAGAGTATCTATCGACCGGATTATCATGGGAACACCGTTGACCGGAATAAATCCCTTAGGAATAAATTCAGTTTTATTACCAAACCGTGTACCCATACCGGCAGCCATTATCACAGCAGTTTTAATCCTACCCATCAATATTCAATTTTGATTATATTATTAGCTTTCAGGTATTCCTGCATTTGTTCAAGAAATTTATTTATATCATCCGGATACAAATCTCCAAGAATTGACAGACGAAAAGTTGCATCCTTAGCTCCTTTACCGGGATAAATTGTAAAACCTCGCTCATAGAAATAATCATGCATGCTGTTGAAGTCATATTCTGTATTTGCCGGCTCTTTAACTGCCAGAAGTATACCTGACTGATACTTTTCCGGAAGTAAAAACTTAAAACCAAGCTTTTCTAATCCTGAATACAAAATCTTATGATTTTCTTTATATCTGTCAATCCTACCTTCAACTGTTTCTTCAAAAAACATATCCAATGCCTTACGCAATGCATAAACCACCTGAACAGGGGGTGTAAAAGGCATTTGTCCGGTTTGAAAAAAGCCTTGATGCTGTGCATATAAATCGAAATAAAACGATCTGGCATTATTTTTTATCTTTTCCAAAAGATGCTTCTTAAAAATCACAAAGCCCAAACCTGCCATTCCCTGAATACATTTATTTGATGATGAAATGATATATTCAGCCTGCCATGTGTCTAAATCGATAGGCAGACCGGCATATGAACTCATACAGTCGACTATGACTTCAATGTCGTTTTTATGAGCAAGTTCGCATATCTCCTTTATTGGGTTTCGCATTCCTGTGGTAGTCTCATGATCTACAACCGCAATGTGAGTTATGTCTCTGTTAGAAGTAATTATCTTTTCAATTTCTTTAATCTGGGGATAATCTCCATATTCAATTTTATATTTGATAAACGATATTGAATATCTTTCGGCTATTTGTACCATTCGTGCACCATATGCACCGTTATCTATTACTAATAGTTTTCCATCTTGTGGAACGGCTGATGTGATTGCTGCCTCCACAGCTCCTGTACCTGAGCTGGCAAACATGGTAGAGGTATACTCATCACCGGCATTTACCACCTTAGGCAAATCATTTTTGATAGAGTCCATTATCTTACAAAACTCTTCTTCACGGGGACAGATATCCGGAACTACCATGGCATACTTAACTTCATCTGAAGTGGTCGCAGGACCCGGATTCAATAATATATTGCGTTTAATTTCTTTCATTGTCTTTTCACTTCTCCTTTTAAATGTTTCATAAATTCGATTTTGTTTTCGATGGGAGTGGTTGTTGGTCGTCCTAAATCCTTTCTTGCACCTTTCTTCACTTTGACTTCTATGAGCGACAAACCTTTATTTCTGCATTCATTTACTTTTTTCGATATTTCTTCTTCGGTTGTAACAGTGAATGCATTTTTATATCCGCAGGCTTTGGCTATTGATGGTAAATCTATATTATCACCTGCTGTCGGCTGACCGCCTACCGAATCATGTGCCGCATTGTTTAATACGATATGAAGATAATTTTCAGGTTGTGCCTGACCAATGATTGCCATCGAACCCATATGCATAAGTACTGCTCCATCACCATCAAGACAGATGACGCTTCTATCCTTTTTATCCGTAGCTATTGCAAGTGCTATCTGGGAGGCATGTCCCATTGAACCTACAGTCAGAAAATCAGCACCGTGTGTTTGTGAATTTCTCGTGCGATATTCAAAAACCTCTCTTGACGTCATGCCGGTTGTTGAAACAATGATATCACTCTCGCCTGTCAATGATAATATTTTCGATATGGCATCCTCACGAGTTAAAAAATTATTAGTAGAGTGCTCATCAGTCGATTTTAACTTGTATGGTTCAAAAGTATTTTTCTGAATCACAAGCGCATATGGAGATGAACTGTTCTTCAAATGATTAACACATATATTTATCTGTTTTTCAACATGAGAGAGGTCCTGACTTAAAATTTCGTAAGGAATTTTCATTGCGTCTAACAGATCGGTAGTAACTTCACCCTGTTTAATGTGTTGTGGTTCATCTTTAACACCCGGTTCACCGCGCCAACCAATTATCAAAAGCATCGGTATTGAATACACTTTTGCATCGGTAAGGGATAGAAGTGGATTTATGGCATTACCCAATCCTGAGTTTTGCATGTAAACAACAGGATACTCTCCCGTTGTAAGATGGTATCCTGTCCCCAAAGCAACGGCAGCACCTTCGTTGGCTGCGATGATGTGTTTGCCGGCTTCCACATTATCCGTAATGTATGCACAAATATCTTTGAGCAATGAGTCGGGGACTCCGCTGAAAAAACTAAATTTATTTTCAGTCAATAATTTGTAAAAAGCACCTGGATTTATCATTATTTTGTTCCCGGAATTAGTTCTAATATTTCTTTAATCGGCATACAGAATTTATCAGCTTCGAGCGAACGCTGATTTTCCAATATAGTTCCGGCAACATTTTGCATTGCCGGATATGCTGCTCGTAACATGTGGTTAGCGTATATAATAATATTTGCACCCCACTCCTTCAGTTCACTCTCTGTAAATGTATTATAACTTGTAGGAACCAAAACAACAGGAATATCCGAAAATTCCTTTTTAAATTCCGTACAGAAAGCTTTAACATCTTCTCCCGATTTATTCTTGCTGTGAATCATAACACCGTCTGCACCTGCTTTTACATATGCTCTTGCACGAGTCAATGCATCGTTCAAATCCTTATCGCATATAAAACTCTCGATACGTGCAATAATCATAAAATCGTCAGTCACTTGCGATGTTTTACCTGTTTTGATTTTTTCGCAAAACTCTTCAATCGTTGCCTGATGTTGCTCTACAGAAGTGCCAAACAAAGAGTTTTTCTTCAGACCTACTTTATCTTCGATTATAACGGCAGATATACCGTGTCTTTCAAGAGTTCTTACCGTGAAGGCAAAATGCTCACATTTACCGCCTGTGTCTCCATCGAAAATAATAGGCTTTGTAGTACATTCAAGGATATTGTTCAAATCCTGTAGTCGTGTTGTCAAATCAACAGCCTCAATGTCGGGCTTGCCCTTGCTTGTAGAATCTGTCAAACTGCTCGACCACATGCCGTCAAACTCATGAATTTTATCATTTTTATGGACGATAGTATGTTCCACAATCAAACCCGACAGACCGTTATGCGCTTCTAAAATTCTTACTACCGGTTTAACATCAATCAGTCGCCTTAACGATTTGATTCTGATTTCAGGAGTAGTGCCTATCTTTTTAATATCATCATAAAGAGAGGTGGAATCTATACCTTTGGTATATGGAATTTCAATTATCTGTCCGCCCAGCTCCTGCATTACTTTAAAAACATCTTCTCGCACTTTTTTCATGCTGCCTTCTTTCCAATCGTCACCATGTATTATATAATCGGGCTTGTATTTCAGTAGATTATCAACATAGCTCCACTCGTTTTGAGGTACTACCTCATGTACTCCTTTAATGCTTCTGACAATAAATTCCCGCTGCTCGTATGTAAGATAAGGCAATCTTTTATGCTCGGCAATAGCCGAATCGGTAAGCAAACCAACTATCAATTTACCGTATTTAGAACCCTCGGTGATGATATTTATTAATCCGGGATGCATTATGTCGGCAGTCATGCCCAGATATACTGTTTTATCCATAATAATGGGTTATAATTAATAATTTTACAAAGATAATTAAGCAAATTCAAACAATCAATTTTTATTTATCTTTGAGCCTCAAATTTCTCTAATTTCTGATAAAAATCATCAATAAGCTTTTGTTCTAACTTTCTTACATATGGATAGAAAATAAAATCGGGTAATTTATATTTAATCTTCTCCTTCAAAAAGAAAAGTAATTGAGATAACCTACTAACATTAAAATCAGTAAAATAGACAGGGGTTTTCCAATCTTTTCCATATTGAAATATTAAAAACTCTTCATAATCTTTTGGAACGAGTACTTTCTCAGATAAAAAATCCATATATATCGTATCCAACAAATACTTTTCAAAAACACATTCACCACAGCACGTCCTAATTCCTTCTCTAAACGGTCTGAAAAAGTAAATATCTATATATTCATTATTTCTCATAATCGAAACTAAACCTCGGCGATCGTAACGGACTACTTCAAAACCATTTTCTCTGAGTTCAAACAACATCGATAAAAACAAATTTTGTTGTTCGAAAAGAACAAACAAATCTATATCCTCATCGTGAGCAATAAAATCCTGCTCTCTGATAGCTCCTAACAAAGTACCATAAAGCAATCCGAATTTCAGATTATTCCTTGTGGCTATTGCATTAAAATCTGAAAGATTCTGTTTTGATATTTTTTTGTCAATTCTTTTTCTTCCCAAATACAATATTTTAAAAGAAAAGCGATATATACCTTTTGAGGTTTTTATTTCTTCCATTTATCGAATCAGTTTTTTAACTATGTTTTTTAAAGAATAAGGAATATATCTCATCAGCGTGTAATAAAATGAATTGTTATCTTTATAAAATGCCTTGTCGAAACCATCATGCGGAACGACATATTCAGGGTGAACTAATGGAAATTCCAAATCGTGAGAAGCAATATATTCTTTAGGCTGACCTTTATTTGTGGTATGAGTTGCACCTTCTCCAAAACCTATATTAGTCACTAAGTTCACTTTAGGAAATATTGACAATTGATTTTGAGATGCCAATGTAAAATACCATTGCCAGTCCCACGCACTAACCCTATCTTTTGCAATCAGTTCCATCCTATATTTCCAATATTTTATGTCTCTGCCTTTGTGTCCCATATTACTCAGAATAGAATTATAATAATCTGTATCTTTCCACTTCATTTGCATATCCATGTTTTGCCATGCACGCTTCCAGGTAGCCCATGCATTTGTAGATTTATATTTTGAGAAAAAGTAGGATTCATTAAGAAAATTGTGTTTAACGTAATTAGCACCATCAATATTTCCTATTCTTGTATCATCTTTATATCGTATTAGCATTTCCTCAACAAATCTGAAGAAAGAATTTTGAACCACACAATCATCTTCTAAAACAATTCCACATTCTTCTTTTTCAAACATCCAGTTAACAGCTTTATACACAGCCGTTGAGCAACCTTGATTAGTTTCATGAAACAGAGTGTTTACCTCACAATCCCAATCAATCATCTTGGAAATAACACTTTTAGTTTCTTCCACAAGTAAGTTCTCTCCTTTTACATGAGGTCGTGCTGCATCACAAGCAATATACAGTTTTGCCGGTTTTACTTTCTTTATCTGTTCAAAAGATATTGCAGTAACTTTAGGACGTTTGAAAACAATGAACAGTATAGGTATATTGTAAGTCATAAATCAATTCTTTATATTAAAAAAAACAGAATATGCATATCTAAAAATTTTTGGCGAAATTATAAATAAAAACGCTTCAAGTTTGTATTTTATATTATTACTTTTAAATAAAGCAAACAATAACTTTCGATTTTTCTTTAGTCTGAGAAAAAACTCATTACTATCTGCTATTGACATGTTATTCAAATTCGACAATGCAGAGTTCAGTGCGACACCTACGAAGTTATTAAATACGATTTTGAGTTTCTTTTCTTTCACATTTATATTTCTAAATAAAACAAGAGACTTCATCACCTCAATTAAATCAAATGCTTTCTTAGGATTTACGCTTCGAGTAATGGATTCAGGATTAGCGTAAACAAAATAAAACACATTTTCGCTTTTCATAATTTTCTTTGCAGAATAAAATAATTTTGGAGTATACTCACTATCTTCATGAAAGATACCTTCCATAAAAGATAAGTTATACATCTTTAAAAAACTATGTTTACAAATATTTTTAACGGCACAAAAGTTATTGTTCATTGAAAGTAAATGTGTTTTTCCATCAATTACATTTGAAGTTTCTAATTTATCATCATCTTCTCTTTTATATACAACATGACCATCAGTATTTATCATATTACACATTAAAATATCAAGATCATGCTGCTTTAATTGTTCATATAAATCATTCAAACAATTCTCGCTTATATAATCATCAGAATCTATAAACCATATAAATTCACCTTTTGCCATTGATAATCCTCTGTTTCTTGCATTACTTAAACCTGAGTTAGCTTGGCTAAAAACCACAATATTTGAAGACTCTCTTGATATACGTTTTACAACATCTAAGCTATTATCTGTTGATCCGTCATTAATTACAATTATCTCATATTCTGATTCCGGAACATTCTGATTCATGCAAGTACGTAAACATCTTTCAACATAATGCTCAACGTTATATACAGGTATAATCAATGAAAATTTCATAAAGTTTAATAAAAATTTATCTTTTAAGTAGTTTTAATAATGCTCTACGTACAGGAAGTATTAATGGTATAATGCTCTCATTCAAATTTCTTTCTATCCAAATAATTCCTTTTTGAAATATATTTAAGTTTATTTTTTGCTGATTACAAAATTCATATAATTTATTTATTCTATCAGTATGAAACCGATCATTCCCATAATTTCTTGAATACCATGAATGATATAGCATTTCTTCTCCTTTATGATTCAAAAGAATTGTAGAAATTCCATCTTCATGTTCAATTGCATTTAAATACAACACTTTAAAATTTGTGTTGAGCCAAAGGAAGAAAGGATAAAACGGTTCGTATTCACTGGTAAGGTTATATTTATGGGGCAAATCAATATTATTTATAAAAAACTCATAATCAATTATTTCTTCTTTAAATCTCTCTATCGTTCTTAGTGAAAATTCTCTACGAATAGTTCTAACATCCATTATGTTAAAGAATGGATTTGTAACTATCGGATTACCATATCGAATAGGTAACACTCCTCCATCCCGTAACCCACAATTAACAATTCTTTCTGTAATACAATACTCAAGTAGACTTAATAAAGCATCGTTATTTATCACAAAGGCATCTTCGTCAATATTGATTGCATAATCTATTTTGTGTTTTAATATTTTGTACAAATAACCATGAGCTGTAGTAAATGTAAAACGGTAATGTTGAAAAGGTAACTTGATAGTATTGCTTGACATTTTAAACAAAAGATAATTTGCCGAACGTGTAAAAATTGCAATTTTATAATTTTCAATTAAACTCATGTCTTATAATTATATAGATAATACTTAAAATAGCCATATATCTCATTCTCAAATTCTTTCTGTTTTTAATTGTATCATTTTATTTTGTTTTACAATTAAAGACGTATAAGCTAATTCAGATAAAACTGAAATAGTAAGAGCCAAAGGTATTACAAAAATACTATTTGTTATCAGCAGACCAACTGTAACAACAACACCGAAGACACTAATTGCAAGTACTTGATTTTTAGCTATATATTTAGTTTTGTTTTGCGGTATAAATATAAATAAGCAAATTGCACCTACTGTTAATTGACCAAAGGTACCAAAACTAAGAATGATTAAAAGTTGGTAAGCATCTAACATCTCAGCTCCTCCCATGAATAAAATAATCCATTTGCCAAATATAATTAAAAACACAATAATTCCTATCGCTATTATATTTTCTATTTGGATTATTTTTTTTACTCTATTTGACAAGTCTTTTATTGAAACTAATTTCGGATAGAGAGCACTATTGATACTTGAAATTAACATTGTCGGAACGGTAAAAATTTTTACAGCCAGATCATATAATGCAACTTCACTCATAGAGAAAAAACTTCCAAGAATTACTACTGCACTTTGTTGTTTTATCACATTTAAGCTATTACTAGCAAAAAAAGGCATAGCTTCTTTAAACATTATTTTCACACTACTAACAGAAGCTAATTTAAAACGTAACTTATCTTTCAAGTTGATTATTAGAAAAGCCACAAATGCGCCTAACAGCGAAAATAGCATAACAATACTAACAAACAATAACAAATCTGATGAGTCAGAAATAAAAATGAATATAAATGGTAAGGATAACAACTTGAACCCTAACTGAATATATGTTACAATGCGCATTTTTTGTATTCCTTGAAAATACCATTGTGGAAAAATAATATGACTAATAACCTGAGCAAAACAAATAAAAAAGATCTTATAATTATTACGTAATGATGATATAGAAAATATTAAGACAGAGAAGAATATTAATGATATAATGCTTAAAAACAGTTTTGCAGTAAAAACAGATGATATAGTTTGTTCTTTTTTGTTTTTGTCTTCAATATTTTGAGCAATCATTTTTACAGCCGGCATATCAAAACCAAAATTCACAAAAGTGATAAAATAATTCACAATTGCAGAAGCAAAAACAAATAATCCATAATACTCAGCACCTAAAGTTCTGATAAGAAAAGGATAAATAAGAATATAGAACAAAGAATTCAATATCTGAAGTACAGTCATAAAGAAGTAATTCTCCATTACCTTTTTATTGTTTATCATTAAAGACACTATGGCTTTCCCTTTTGCTCCCATCTTTTACGTTATATCACGGTTTATAATCCTCATCACGAATATAACTTGCATCAACACAATACTAACATAATACATCCAATACTTCCAACCTTCTTTCTTAGAAATAAATACATAGAAGAGTATAAAAGAAAACATCAAAAAATAATCTGTTACTCTTTCAATTAACAAAACACTTCTCATCAATGAAAAAATCAATAAACCAACAATGTAAACATTATATAGTTTATAAAACTTCTGTGAGCCATTTACATTAAAAAGCATGACAATCGCCATAATCCAATAAAAAATAAATTTCATTGAAACACCTTCAGACATAAATAAACTCTCCCCTCCATAATTACTTAATTTATTAGAAAGCATCGTGAGTGTATTTAATGACGAAATATAACTAAAAACGACACCACCTAATCTGGATGTAATATTTAAAAAATAAAAAAGTCCTATTATAGACAGTATTGTTATGTAAAACTTATTAGAATACTGCTTGGTGAATAAAACAGTAAGCAGTATAATTATCCCAATCAATCCTGTAGTATGAAATGATATTGAAAAAAGTATTAATATAGATATAAAAATGTAATCAATAATCTTTTTATTCGTTTTAAGTGCAATAGACATAGCTAAAATCAAAAATGAAAATGCAACACCGGCGCGTAAAACTATAAAATTAACGTAAAAACCAAAGAAAGCAATGTATAATGTATAGAATGTTGCTGAGTTTAAGATTGTTTTTTCTGAAAACTGATTGCTTCCATTTTCAGAATCATCGTCACCAAATAAATTTTTTGAAAACTGCAAAGATACAATAAAAATGATAATAGAATTTAAAAATGTCAATAATCCAAAATATACCGTATGATTCTCATTAGCAATCAATTTGAATAGTTTCGTAGTCAACTGATATCCAAATTCAAAACCATAATCTACAAAATAGGACAGATCTGTATCTTCTAATAGATAGTAGTTAATATAAATCTCAGTATCAGGCACATCAATATTCCTTGTAGCAGCAATGACACAAAAAGGAACAATTAGTATCCAAATGAAGTTAGCAAGTTTATAGTGTTTTTCTATGAACGTACTAAAAAAGCATCCCATTAAAAAAACCAATAAAATTACTATATTCATATGTTCAAATTTTATTTTTTCGGGTCATATGGAACTTTCAATGAAATAATTTAATCATTAGCGTGGGCGAAATAATTGATTAATTTCTTTCATGTTCGTTTCATAATAAAAAGTCAATTATGGCTACTTGTTGAAAGAGATAAAGTAAGTTGTTGCATTTAGTCTATTAAGTATAAAAAAAATAATCCTTAATGTATTTTCTCCCCAACAACAATCCCACAATCAGTACGCCACCAATAAAACCGCCAAACACAATTCCTTTAGCTTTACCGAGTTTAGTTTTTTGCAAAGGAAAACGAGGAGTATCTATTATTTGTATAATTGGAGTTTCTCGAGCTAAATCAAGTTTTAATGTTTCAAGATTTTTAAGCACTTCGGTATATACGGTTCCATACAGCATTGCATTGTATTCGTGTTGAACTCTCGGTACCGCAGCAGTTTGAATTGCCATATTGATGTTTATCTGAGGAATAGCTGCACCGCCATATAAAGCTTCTTCGTATAATCCTTTTATCGAATCTGCTGTATGTTGCATCATGTTAATGTTATTTCGACTTTGTGCAGTACGTGTTTCTGTGTAGAATTTAATTGTTTGCTGTATAAGGCGTTCGATAAATATTTTTGAAAACTGTTCATTAATACAAGTGAAATTAGCCGACACCATACTAATTTTCTTCTCTTTTCTGATAATTGATAACTTCTTTGATTTCACAAAGTTATCCGACAAAACATACAAGACACTATCCTGAATTCTGGAAAAATCTTCTCTGTTTTGATTTAAGGGAAATATATAGTCTGTTTTTATACCATACTTCTTATTTTTCAATTTTTTATCTAACTTGTAAATTTTCAAATATGCATCAGCCATAGTCATTGTATTGCCTTCATACTCTATATCTGTTAATAAAGTACTTTCAATAGCGTACCGAGATTTTATTATCTCTAATAAGTTATCTCCGGTGAAAACATCTCCCCCACTGCTAAACAAGCCACCAAAACCAAATGATGAAGCTAAACTCGCCAAACTTGAACCTCCCGAACCCTTTTCTATCAATGCGAACGAGACTTGTCCGGTATATCTTGGTTTAATCACAAATGATAACCCAAAACCTATAATTCCTCCTGATAGTCCGACAATCAGTATAATTTTCCATTTGGTTAACAAAAAACTCCATAATTCCTTTATAGTATTGATAAGGTCCTTTATAGAATCATTATTTTGATTTGCAGACTTAACTTTTAAATTGTCGTCCATATACAAAAATTTTCAATTAGCATACAAAATTAATTATCTCAACGCATAAGCATATACCAATGCCAGCATAGATGTTAGTGAAGATGTGATAGATACAACCTCTGACGTACCGAGTTTATTGGAGTCATCTAAGCTTTTCTTTGGTACGATAACAACTGATCCTTCTACAACTTCAGGATAAAAACGTATACCTAAAAAACTTTTAGTTCCTTTTACTTTTCCATTTGGATACAGTACAAAGGATTTCTTTTTTAAAGCATTGTATGAAAATCCTCCTGAAGATGTTATGAAGTCTCTAAAACTACGTGAATTATTATATACTACAAATGATGGATACATCACCTCTCCTATCACTTTTACCGTTTGAGATTTCTTTGGAATAAACAACACATCACCATCTTCAACTAAAATATCTTTCAATCCACCCGGATCTTTCAGTATGGTTGCAAGATCTAACGAAACAACCCCCTCGAAATTTAACAACTCTTGCATTCTACGCTCATCAATAGTTGTAAAAATCATATCTAATGTGTCTAAGTCGATAGTTGTTCTGATATTCATCTTTTGCTGTATCATCTCGTCTATTTCTTCTTTGCCCTTTGCTAATAAAATCTTGCTAAGGTTCTGAGATGTAACATTATGTATAGCGTGAGGATTGTCAACTTTCTTCTCATTTCTTATAATGTATGCACCATTAACAAACGCATATTTCGTAAAACCTCCCGACATATTTATTAAATCTGAAACTCGGATGTTTTTATGGTCTACATTATAAAAGCCCGGATTTTTCACTTCACCTTCGATAGATACAACTCTGATAGGTTCAATACCCTCAATGGGTCTGACTATCACCATATCTCCATTTTCCAATGTGATATTACCTGCATCATCACCCAAATCCAAATTTCTATCGAAAGAAAATGACATACTGCTCGATTTTGTATTTCCACCATCCATTTTATTTGGATCTTTTATTATACGAACCAACTGTACATTTTCGGTAGAAGCCTTCTCTGTAAAACCTTTAGCCTTAAAAATCAAATCTCTTAATGTCATTTTAGTCGATAGCTGATATTCGCCCGGCTCAAGAACTTCACCTTCAATGGTAACAAATTGTTCCTCCATGAAGTTAGAAATCGAATCAACTTTCACCGAATCACCTTTCATCAGATTAATATCAATATTTTCTCCCGATAATATCTTACCCAAATTAAAGCTTATTATCTCCGGCATTTCATTTTTACGCTGACGCTTTATTGTTGCCATGTTAATAAAGGCTTCATCGAGTACACCACCCGACTTTTCAATTAATCTTTTAACAGTTAAATCCGGTGTAAGTGCATATGCTCCCGGACGATACACAGCTCCGGTCAACTCAACTTTATTGTTGAAGATATTATCTATTTTTGCGATGTAAATTGAGTCTCCACTTTTTACTAAACTCGATGCAAGGTATGATTCAGGAATATCCACAACCGTTCTTTGTGAATCTATATATCTGAAGATTGAAACTATAGATCTGTTTGCATCCGCTCTGAAACCACCGGCATATTGTAGAAGATCTGCCAGAGATTCGTCTTGTTTTACTTCATATATTCCACGTCTATTAATTGCTCCGTCAACTATTACTTTATTTTTGTTAGGCTCAATGATTATAACATCATTATCCTGCAAGCCTATGTTGTTTTTCATCTTACCTGTGGTTAAAAACTGATAAAAGTCTACCTCTGCCACAGTCTTTCCATTCCTATTCAATTTGATGTTACGCATTGACCCTATTTTACCCGGTCCACCACAAGCATATAATGCATTAATAACAGTCGCAAGTGAAGGTAAGGTATATGTACCCGGATACGCAGCTTCGCCTGCAACAGTAATTTGTATACTTCGGATGTTACCAAGACTTACGCTTACAAATGTTTCTGAAGTAGATATGCCGGTATAATATTTAGAAAGTTGATTTTTAATATTTTTAGTAGCATTGTCTATTGTCATACCTCCAACTTTTATCAAACCAATATTTGGAATTCTGACACTACCTTCGGGGTTAACTTTGAGTTTGTAACTCACATCATATAAGCCTGAAACATCAATAAGAAGTTCGTCGTTCGTACCAATAATATAGTTTGTGGGTGTAGGCAAATACATATTAGGTTCAAAAGTAATCTTCTTTCTGTCAAACAATTCCGAACCAAACACTTTTAATTTCTTCTCATCTTCTTGCTTAATAAACTCACGATATAAAGAATCCTCAACATACATACGCTCATCAACATAGTATGGTGTCTGAGTTTCTTTCATATCTGCATTCAATTCATTGATATATTTACGGAAATCCGACATTCTTTGGGTATAGTTCTCTAAATTATCTCCAGGATTACTTTGCTGTATCATCTGATTTTGCTGAGACGGCATCATTCCTTGTGAAGATGTTTTAGGTTGAAGTTCCATATTTTGCTGGAGCCTTTGTCGTTGTTGAGGGGTTAATTTATTAAGATCCTGAGAATTAACTCCCAACATAAAAATACAAAAGAATAGGAATAGTGTATATTTATTCATATGTTTGAATTTGATTTTTAGTTGCCGTATGCAACCTTTGATGTCTTAAATATAAATTAAGTTGCAAAAATACAAAAAGAACTTAAACCATAACGAAAAACATGTGGTATTAGTATAATTTGAGGGTATTATTCAATCAAATATCCTTTTCATCATCTTGGTAATATTGGAAATATGTATTATTGCCTTTGTGCTTGCTACGTCCCGAAGATGTATAGCCGTAACCATAGCCATAACCATAGGTTCCTAAACCATAACTTTTACTTCTTCCATAGACATACTTTCTTGAATAATATTGGGAATAACTTGCCGACTCTATTTCAACATCATTTAATATTGAATAGAATCTTGATTTAGTGTCTTCTTTTAATTGATTTGATAATGTTTTAACAAACTGCTTATTAGTTTTATTACTTCTGATAACAAAAAGATTAATATCTGATAGTGCAGCAAATGAGTATGCATCCGCAACTACACCAATCGGACTGGTATCGACAATTATATATTCATATCTTTTTCTCAATTCATCAAACATATCTTTAAGATTATCTGACCTGATTAGTTCTCCTGCATTAGGCGGAACAGTTCCTGCCGTTATAAAATCAAATGCTGCTCCGTCCGGTCTCACAATTATGTCATCCAAACTACATTGATTAGCTAAAAAGTTGGATACTCCCATATTATTATCACATCCAATAGATTGATAAACGCTTGGTTTACGAATATCCATATCAACTAATAATGTTTTAGGACTTGCCATAGCATAAATACAAGCAAGATTAATACAGAAATAGGTTTTACCATCACCCGATTCAGATGATGTAACCATTATGGTTATATCTGTTTTTCGTTTGGCAATAAATTCTATCCTTGTTCTAATAATTCTAAACATTTCGGTAAATGACGATCTCGGATTGTTGACTATCAGATATGGATTGGTAGAATTTGTATGTCGCACTAACCCTATAAGTGGGAAAGCTGACATTTTTTCAACATCTCTTGATGTACGTATTGTATTGTTAAGCAGCTCTTTTAGGATTATAAAAACTGATGGTAACAAGATTCCAATTAAAAAATACATCATTATTGTTTTGGATTTTGTTCCCTGGTTTGTTACTGATGTTGTTCTTGCTCTATCTAAGATATTATTATCTGGAGTGTTAGAGGCTTTAAGTATCTGAGCTTCTGCTCTTTTCTGCAAAAACATTGTGTAATAACTATCGTTCATGCGATAATTTCTTTCAATACCCACCATTTCAAGTTCTTGTTCCGGAAGTGTTTCGATTTGCTTTTGCACAGATGCTAATCTCGTATTCAAGTCATCTTTCTGAATATTGATTGAAGCTTTTATGTTTTTAATCACTTCGTTGATAGCTGTCTTTAAATTGTCAATCTCCCGTGTGTATTTTGAATGGAAGATATTTTTCTCTGTAAGTTCACTACGTTTCAGAAGTAAATCATTAATTTGCTGCACTATAGTCATTAACATTGGTTCATTTAAACCAATATTAGACGGCGCAATAATAGCTCCTTCATTCAAATTAGTTTGAATATATTTTTCAACATAAGCAATATAAGTTTCTTTAAGTCTTATCTGATTTAACTCTTCATCAAAAGATGCCGCTTTCGATAATAGTTCGTCAGTCAGACTGCTCACATTAATAAGTTGGTTTCTTCTTCTGAAGTCAGAAAGGTTATCTTCGGATGTAGCAAGAGATTTTGAAACATTTTCTAATTGTTCGTCAATAAACTGTATAGTCTTCGTTGCAGCATCATTTTTTCTTTCAAGATTTGACATTAAATATATATCACACAGCTTGTTAATAAAGTCGACATCTCGTCTTGGTGTCTCACTTACCATAGATATTTCAAGCACAGACGACCCATCCATTACAAAGTTAAGTGCTAATTTTGAAGAAAACTCTCCTATCAGCGACTCTTTTGTTCTAAATTTAAAATATAAGTCTTTAGCTGAATTATTGCCCGAAATATCATTAATAGTGATAAACATAAGATGATGTTGCAATGGATATCCTATTCTACCATTTATGTTAAATCCCTTTGGCATACTCTCTTCATCCTCCGTAATAGTGAAAGTTCCATCAGGCTTAATGCTCAATTTAAAAAGAATATCATATGCTTGAGGTGAAATAAAATCAGCATCTATAGCAATCGGCGTCCATTCATATAAATTTCTGGTTTTAAACCTGCCTTTTGAAATATATTCTATCTGAAATTCCGGCAAACTATCTACAACACGACTCATGAGGTCATACGAGCTTATCATAATAACCTGATTATTCACATTACGATAACTCTCCTGAATGCCAAAGCCTTGCATTAAAACTTGTGCACTATTCATCGAACCTCTGCTTTCATCAATAATTACTGTTGCTGAAGATTTAAACGAAGGTAACCATTTTCTGTTTTGCATATATGCAAGAAACATAAACACAAAAACACTTATAAGTATAAGATACCAATGACTAACGAACAGCATTACCCATTCCATTATATCAAATGATGATTCTTCGTCGGTGAAGTCAGATGTTTTTATGTCTTTATTTTCTTCTTCCATATTCATTTTGTTTTATCAAATAAAACTGTATTATTCCAATTTTATTTGAAATAATATATTACCATAAACAGCAAACTTAAAGATGTAGATATTAGTGATATAAACGAACTGTAATTATCAATGTCATAAAAGCTTGACGGACTCTTTCTCACATAAATAATATCATTCGGATAAATATAGTAATATTTTGAATTTATTATACTTATCGGTCTGATGTCAAAGTCAAGCGTTTTTACACCTTCACTTGTTTCTCTTATAATCTTTACTTTTGCAAAATCACCTGTATTTTTTATTTCACCCGACATTGATAATGCTTGAAAAAGTGTCATTCTATCTTTAATTATAGGAAATACTCCAGCTCCTGCCTCTCCAATCACTGTAAAACTTTTATTTGCCAAAGTTAGTTTAATTTCTGCATCCGGAATAATTTCTTTAAATCGATTTTCTATTACCATTGATGCTTCTGCAATTGTTAAATCTGCTACATGTATATTTTTTATAAATGGAAAATCAACTGTGCCATCCGTGTAAACTCTATATGACAAAGCGTTTTGCGAACTTGCTCCTCCTTCGCTTCCTATGATTAACTTTGACATATCCTGATCTAAAGTAATCAATCTAATCAGTAATTCATCATTAATTTTTATTCGATAATCTTCATATGGTTCACTTTGATACGTAGGTAAATCTTTATTGCCTTCCTGTAACAACCCGACATTTCGGTAGCTGTAGCAAGAATTTAAGAGCAATATCGATAATAGTAGATATAAAATATAACTTTTCCGTATCATTTTATAAGTGTTTAAACGTATCATTTGCCTTTCCCCATCAATAAATTAACTAAAAATGTTGCCATCGAAATAGTTGATATTGTTGTAGCAAGGAAAGTTGGAAAATTAACAATGCTGAAAAACTGCTCATCTAATCTTTGAATGTAAATTATATCGTTTGGCTCAATATAATAAAACTCTGAATTTATAATAGTTTTTGTACGCAAATCAAATGTCTTAATTATGGTTCCCTGTTCAGTTTCTCTTATTATTCGTATCTTACCCCTGTCGGCATATGTACCTGCATCACCAGCCATAGCCATAGCTTGAAATATATTTATTTTCTCACGAACAATCGGATAATAACCTGTACTTCCTGTGCCAATTATACAGAAATTACGATTTAACAAGCGTACTTCTACCGAGTTTACTAAAAAAGAGGGTTCAAATGCTCGCTCTAAAGTTGCTGTTGCCTGCTCTAAGGTCACTGATGCCTCACGAAGGGTTTGTCCGATAACCTTAACTTCACCAACTAAAGGGAATTTTATACAACCATTTTGCTCAACCGTATATGAATACAAATCACTTTGAGCGGTGTTCGAAGCCCCTGTCGACATCATAGCTTGATTAGACTGACCGTTAAACAAGGTATTTGTTTCTTCCTGTGTAGAATATACTTTTATGAAGAGCTTATCTCCAACTTTCAATTTATAATCTTCATAAACGGCACTCTCTTTGTAAGACGGAATAACTTTGTCCGGTTCTTGCATATAATTGACCTTACGTGCAGTAATGCAAGAGCTTAACTCAAACATTAAGAGTATTAGTATTAACGAACGTAGAAGAATTTTATACATTAAACCGTTTTAATAGTTTTGATACTTCGAAATGATAAAATATTACTTTATTTTTGCAAAAATAACAAATTAAATCCTATGCGTAATTCTATTTTACTTCTGTTGCTAACTTTGTTTTCAACAACTTATTCACAAAACAATGATTCTATTGTGGAGAACTTATCAACAATTAAGAAAAAAAACTCCTTCAAAGATAATTTTTCAATAGGTTTTCATCTTAGTCCGACCATCTCCTGGCTTGATGTAAAACACGATGATTTGCAAACCGATGGTGCTACAATTACAGGTGGTTTAGGTATCGTTGCTGAATATAATGCAACGAAACTGCTATCAATAGTAAGTGGATTAAACTTCTCTTTACCAGGTGGTTATGTCTTCGACAATGCATCTATGGCTGATGACAGTACTAAAAATAATTACAGGATTAATTATACCACGCTCGAACTACCAATACTTATCAGAGCAAACTTGACAGAAGATAAAAAAACTACTTTTTATATTCAAGGTGGAGCTTCAGTAGATTATAGATTTTCAGCATCGGAATTTCATAAGGCTGCGACTTATCTGTTACCCGATAAAAAATTAAATATCAAGTCATTAATAGACCCATTTAATTTCAATTATTTAGTAGGCTTCGGCACAAAGCAAAGAATCTTCAGGAAATATTACGTATTCGCAGAGGTTAACTATAAACATTCATTGTCGAATATCGCTTCTGAAAAGGGTTTTACTGATATTGCACGTTATACCACTACTCTTGTACCTGAAATACATAGCGGTAATATGATTTTCTCATTCGGTGTTTTATTCTAATCAAAAATGTACAATTACTTAAAATTAATACGCTATCAGAATATTCTCTTTATTGCTCTGATTTTATTTGTATTGCGACAGCTTGTCGTAGCTACTTTGCTCGATACTTACGGTATTATTGTTTATACCGAACAATGGCATCTTTGGCTATTGATAACTGCAACCACACTGCTATCTGCCGGCGGATATGCACTTAATGATTATTTTGATGTAAAAATAGATACGCTTAACAAACCAGATAAAGTATTAGTTGGACGAACAATTGACAGAAACAAGGCTATGCTTGTGTATCAAGTATGTACTGTAATAGGCATGATAGCCGGATTCGCTTTAGCTTGGCTGATAAAATCGCGAACAATAGCTGTGATTTTCATTGTTGTTCCTGGATTAATATGGTTCTATTCAGCAAGTTATAAGCGTCAGTACTTAATCGGTAATCTGGTTGTAGCTTTTTTATCATCCCTATCTATTATTCTTCTCGCTATCACTGAAAATGCATATCTAATGGAATTTCATTCAACAAAGATATTAGAACCTAAAGCTATTGTCATGTTTTTCAGTTGGATTGCGGGATTTGCTATTTTTTCATTTCTGTTGACATTAATCCGAGAAATAATTAAAGACATCGAAGATGAATATGGCGATAAGGAAATGGAATGTAGAACTTTACCGATAGTATCAGGAAGAAAAGTCGCATTAATTGTAATCTTCAGTTTAATAGTACTAATTATTGCCCTTTTGTTAATTGCTAATTTTTATTTAGTTGATTTTCAGGGTACTCTTTCTATAAAATACACTGTATTCGGATTAATCTTACCTTTATTAGCGCTGATTTCTTTATTGATAAAAGCAAAACGACCTGCGGATTTTCATCAGGCTTCGACTTTAACTAAGTTTATAATGTTGATAGGATTACTTTATGCAGTTATTTTCAATTTTCTATTGGCTCAAGATACCGGAATCCTATTTATAAATCTTTTTAATGTACATTAATTATAATCTAATATGCTCGATAATCTCAAAAAATATAATATAATTCTTGGTTCAGCTTCTCCAAGAAGGCAGGAATTACTAAAGGGAATTAACATTGATTTTGAAGTGTTTCCTCTTTCTGTTGATGAAGATTATCCTACGAATTTAAATCCACATGAAATACCTGAATATTTAGCAGTAAAGAAATCGGATGCATACTTGAAATTACCATTATCCGACAATACATTAATCATTACAGCCGACACCATTGTTATAATTGATAATAATATTTTAGGCAAACCCGCTGATAAAGAAGAAGCTAAGGCAATGCTTCGTAAACTATCGGGCAGAACGCACAATGTAATTACAGGGGTATGTATAAGTACAAAAACAAACCGTAAGATATTTAAGGTCGTAAGTTCTGTAAAATTTTCACATATCAGTGATGCTGAAATAGACTATTACTTAGATAAATATGCTCCATACGACAAAGCCGGATCATATGGAGTTCAAGAATGGATTGGTTATATAGCAGTCGAAGATATTCAGGGTTCTTACTTCAATGTAATGGGTTTGCCTATTCAGAGATTATATCACGAATTGAAGAGCTGGTAGAATCAGTTTTCTGGTATAGCTCGCAGGTCGGGTAACTTCCATGCAATCAGTCCGATTAGTGGCAAAAACGCACATACATGATACACAAAATAGATACTTGTGGCATCAGCGAGTAACCCAAGTAAGGCTGAGCCTAAACCTCCCATACCGAAAGCCAGACCAAAAAACAAACCTGATATCATACCTATTTTACCGGGCATAAGCTCCTGAGCATAAACTAATATGGACGGGAAAGCTGACGACAAAATAAATCCGATAACAAAGCTTAGAATTACTGTCATAGTTAAACCAACATACGGCATAATCAAGGTAAACGGTGCAACACCTAATATCGAAAACCAAATAACATACTTCCTACCTATCTTATCGCCAATTGGTCCGCCGAAGAAAGTACCTAAAGCCGAAGATGCAAGAAACACAAAAAGAAGCAGTTGCGAAGTTTTAACACTAACTCCGAATTTCTCAATTAAGAAAAAAGTATAATAACTACCTATACTTGCTAAATAAAAGTATTTTGAAAAAATCAGTATCAACAAAATGCCAACTGACACATAGACCTGTCTTTTAGTCAGATGTGCATGAAACTGTCTCTCATCAAGTTTTCTTTGAGTTCTTTTCACCTGTTGCAAATACATCTTAGCCCATCTACCTACATACAGCAACACCACCATCGCAATAAGTGCAAAAATGGCGAAATAAGCTGTATGTCCTCTGCCATATCTTGCTATAATCAAAGCTGCAAGCAACGGACCTATTGCTGTTCCGGCATTACCACCCACTTGAAAAATCGATTGTGCCAATCCACGCTTACCACCCGAAGCCATATAAGCAATCTTTGATGATTCGGGATGAAAAATAGAAGATCCTGAGCCGATAAGAGCTACAGATATTAAAATAGCTGCATAACTGCTTGCGAAAGCCACTGACACAAGACCGATAAGTGTAAGTCCCATCCCCATTGCTAAAGAAAAAGGTTTTGGATGCTTATCGGTGTACATACCTACAAGGGGCTGCAACACACTGGCAGTCAACTGGAACGTCAACTGGATAAGACCAATCTGTGCAAAACTCAATGCAAAAGACTCCTTAAAAATCGGATAAATAGAAGGGATAAGAGATTGCATCATATCATTCAGCATATGAGAAACACTTATGCTGAACAAGATGCTATAGGCTGTTATCTGTTGTAAATTCTTAGAAGTCGATACCGTAGAAGTTACTACTTTACTCATTTAAACCATATTATATCAAAGCAAACTCCAGAACTTCCATAATATCCTGAACATAATGGAATTTCAATCCTTTCAGATAAGTCGCTTTGATTTCATCAATATCCTTACGATTATCAACACACAAAATAATATCAGTAATACCGGCACGTTTGGCAGCAAGAATTTTTTCTTTTATACCACCAACCGGCAACACCTTTCCACGAAGAGTAATTTCGCCTGTCATAGCTATGCTTTTGCGCACTTTTCTTTTTGTAAATGCAGAAGCCAAAGCAGTAGCCATAGTAATACCGGCAGAAGGTCCATCTTTTGGAATTGCACCCTCAGGCACGTGAATATGTACATTCCACTCTTCAAAGAGCGACTGGTCAATCTTTAATGCTTCAGAATGTGATTTGATATATTCAAGAGCCAACATAGCTGATTCTTTCATCACATCACCAAGATTTCCTGTAAGCGTAAGTTTGGGCGATTTACTTTTGCTCAAACTCGACTCTACATAAAGTATTTCGCCGCCAACCTGTGTCCATGCCAAACCGGTTACAACACCCGTATAATCATTACCTTGATATTTATCTTTTGAAAATTTAGGTGCTCCCAAATATTTTATCAAATCTTCACTTTTAATTTCAGCATCGTAGGTTTCGTTTGAGGCAACCAACTTTGCAACTTTACGCATCAGCGAAGCAATTTCCCTGTTTAGAGAACGTACACCTGATTCGCGTGTATATAATTCGATAAGATTTTGAGTGGTAGTCTTGGGTAAAGCAAATTGCTCATCAATAAGACCATGGTTTTCAAGTTCTTTTGGTATCAGGTGACGTTTTGCTATTTCAACTTTCTCCTCCTGTGTATAACCACTTACTTCTATTAATTCCATTCTGTCAAGCAACGGAACCGGTATGCTGTTCAGATTGTTAGCCGTTGCAATAAACAAAACTTTCGATAAATCATAATCGACATCCAAATAATTATCATGGAAAGTAGTATTTTGCTCAGGATCGAGGACTTCGAGCAAAGCTGATGTAGGATCACCCTTATAATCAGCAGTTACCTTATCAATCTCATCAAGCACGAATACAGGATTTGAATATTTAGCCTTTAAAATATTCTGAATAATTCTGCCGGGCATTGCACCTATATATGTACGTCTATGACCTCTAATTTCAGCTTCATCATGCAGACCACCAAGAGAAACACGCACATATTCACGAGACAGCGCACGAGCAATAGATTTTCCCAGCGATGTTTTTCCCACTCCCGGAGGACCATACAGACAAATTATCGGCGATTTCATATCACCTTTTAATTTCAGAACAGCCAAATGTTCGATTATCCTGTCCTTAACCTTTTCCATGCCGAAATGATCTTCATTCAGAACTTTCATAGCATGTTTAAGATTAAAATTATCCGAAGTATACTCATTCCATGGAAGGTCGAGTAATGTTTCAATATAATTTAACTGAATAGAATAGTCGGGCGAATGTTGACTTGTACGCTCCAATCTTTTTAATTCCTTTTCAAATATACCTTCTACATTCTTACTCCATTTTTTCTTTGAGGCTCTTACTTTCAATTCTGAAATATCCTGTTCCACTGACACACCACCCAATTCACTTTGGATAGTTTTCATTTGCTGCTGAAGGAAATATTCGCGTTGTTGCTTATCGATACCCGCCTTTGCCTTACTTTGGATACTCATCTTAATTTCAATCAGTTGCGATTCTTTATTCAAAAGTTCAAGAAGAGCATATCCACGTTCGGTTATATCATCCATTTCCAACAAACGGATTTTATCTTTAACCTGCAAACCAAAATTGGCACATATATAATTAATCAGGAAAAACGGATTTTCGATATTTAATATTGCAAAAGTAGTTTCGGGAGGTAAAGCACTTGATTTCGAAATAATATCAGAAGCTAAATCTCTGATAGAAGAAATAAGTGCCTGAAAAACACCATCTTTATTATCTTCATCAGGTAATATATTTTCCAATCCGAAAACTCTTGCCTTCATATATGGCTTTGTTGCAACCAATTCGCCAAGTCGAAAACGCAACTTACCTTCTAAAATCACTGTTGTACTGCCATCAGGCATTTCAAGTATACGCACAACTTGCGCAACCGTACCCACCGGATAAAGCTGTTCTATTGTAGGATCTTCGAGTTTACGATCTATTTGAGTACAAACGCCAATAAGAGATTCATTTTCATGAGCTTTACGAATCAACTTCATCGATTTTGGTCGAGCTACCGAAACAGGAAGCACTACACCCGGGAACAACACCATATTCCTCAGAGACAGAATAGGAAGTACCGAACCATCATCAAGTTTAATATCTTGCGTTTGACCACCTAAAGAAATAATCGGAAAAACCTCCGACGAGTCCATCATATCTTCTGAAAAAAAAGCATCAAAATTATTCTTCATTATAAAAAAGGGATTATTCTCTGCCAAATTGACATATTAATTAATTATACATTTAAACATACAGATAAGCTAAAAAGAAACACTTCTAATAATCAATGGCTTACAAATTTATATATTAAAATGCATTATGATTTTTCAATTGGCGTGCCAAAGGTAATCTTTTTTATAATAGGTTCTTCATCACATTCACATAACTTGTCTCGACTTATCGGGATTAGCACATTACATATTTGCTCATCATAAAAATTAGTGTAAATTTGTGGCTTTAAAAACAATAATAAGTTTATGAAGAAAATAGTTTTCATTCTGTCTGTGTGTGTGTTAGCAGCTTGTAATAATTCAGGCAAATTTATAGTCGAAGGTGTGGTTGATGGCGGTGCAGGGGAAATGTTATATTTAGAGCATACCGGATTAACTAAAAATATCGTTATCGATTCGATGAAGATAAAGAAGGATAATAGCTTTAAATTCAAGTCGAAACGACCGGCATACCCTGATTTTTACAAGATTAAAATAGGTAGTAAACAGATACACTTTTCTGTTGATTCTACTGAAACTATAGAGATAACCACTTCTTTAGAAAAACTCTCAAGTGATTATACTATAACAGGCTCTGAATCAAACACCGATATTCAAATTTTACGTAATTCTGTAGCCAAACTGCAAAATAAAGCTAACCAATTAAACTCGGATATGAGTTCTGATGAGAGTAATGCTTTTTATCAGGAATTTACTCAACTTGTTGAAGATCATAAAAATCTCGCAAAACCGATTATATTGAAGAATCCAAGATCTACAGCAGCGTATTTCGCTATTTTTCAGCAGGTTAGCAACATTTATATCTTCTCACCTTATATTAAGGAAGATCGACCGTTTTGTGCAGCAGTTGCAACAGCTTATCACACTTATATGCCTGATTACGAACGCTCCAAAAACTTATATGCATGGGTTATGGATGCAATTAAATCGGAAAGGGAAGCAAAACAGCAATCTGATTGGAAAAAGATGATGGAAGAAAATGCCATTGGATTTATAGACATTAATTTGCCCGACAAAGACAATCAGATGAGGAAATTATCGGATTTGGTAGGTAAGGTTATCTTGTTGGATTTTTCTGCTTTCGAAGCGCGTGAAAGTGTGCAATACACCTTTGCTTTGAGGGATTTATACAATAAATACAAGTCGAGAGGATTTGAAATTTATCAGGTATCGCTCGACCGTAACAAAATTCTGTGGGAAGATGCTGTTGAAAATCTGCCATGGATTTGTGTAAGAGATGATAACGGTCCGAATACAAAAGTGGTTACTTTATATAATATATCGGAAATACCTACTTATTTTCTGATTAATAAAAAAGGTGATATAGTTGGAAGAAATTTCGACTTACAAGCATTGGAAAAGGAAATCAGTAAAGCTCTTTAATGCATGATTTTATACGAAATACAGCTTTATCCTTAGGTTTCGATGCTTGTGGTATAGCTAAGGCAGAAGCATTGACGGAAGATGCCGAGTTTATGCGTTCATGGTTAGATGCGGGGCAACATGGTGATATGGAATACCTTAACCGTAATTTTGAGAAACGCATAGATCCAACTGTATTAGTGCCGGGCTGTAAATCGGTGGTGGTTGTACTGATGAATTACTATCCATTGCAGAAGCAGAGTACCGACTTACCTCAAATATCGAAATATGCTTATTCAAAAATCGATTATCATACTGTTTTGAAGACTAAGCTTGGACAGTTGGAGACCATTCTTACTCAGGAATATGGTGATGAGATTATCTCTAAAGAATATCAACATAGCTTTGTTGACACAGCACCTATATTAGAAAAAAGATGGGCAGAAAAAGCCGGATTGGGCTGGATTGGTAAGCATACTCAACTTATAACTCCCAAATTAGGTTCGTATGTGTTTATAGGTATTTTGTTGCTCAACAAGGAAGTGAAACCGACAGAAACACGAGTACCATTCAGATGCGGTACTTGTACAAGATGTATAGATGCCTGTCCGACACAAGCACTCAACGGTCGCAGCTTGGATGCAACCAAATGTATTTCTTACCTCACTCTTGAAATAAAATCTGATATACCAGATGATTTAAAGCAAAAACTTTCAGGATGGATAGCTGGTTGCGATATTTGTAATGATGTATGTCCGTGGAATATACGTTTCGGCACTCCAAATCAGCATGAAGAATTTGCACCGGCAGAAGCTATATTCAGTCTGACCAAAGATGATTGGCGGAAGATGAAGAAAACAGAGTTTGATGTAATATTTGGAAAATCGGCAGTGAAGAGAGCAAAATTGGAGAGAATACAGAATAGATGGAACGCGGATAACGCAGATTGATACAGATTTTAACTTACTATTTATTGGTAAATTAAATAATACATATTTATCATTAATCTGTGTAAACTCGTCTTAATCAGCGTTATCAGCGTTCCATTCTTATAATATTATAGGGCAACCACAACAATATTATAAGGGCAACCACAAGGGCAACCACAAGGGATTGCCCCTACGACATTCCAAATTTATTTAACTATTTTGGCAATTCTATCGCCGACTTTTACTAATAGGACACCTTTATTTGTTACAGGTATCGTATTCAAACCTTCTACGGTTATTTGGCTGATAATTTTTTGTCCGGTAATATTGTATATCTCGATAAGTTCGCCGGCAGTAGCATTAAACATGATTTTGCTATCAGTCGACCAGATATTGCTGTTCAAAGCGAGACTTTCAATTCCTGTAGCAGGATTTGCTTTACCATTAAGCAAAATCTCTTTTGTATCAGCTCCTTCGCTCAATATTTCAAGTTTAGCAGTATGAACTCCTTCTTCAATTGGGGTATAAGTAATTAAAACAACACCACCGCTTCTTACATCAAACTCATCGTCTAAGTTGAAAGTAAATTTAGCGGCATCATCACCGGTGATTTGCACAACAATATCCGCTGTAAGATTTTCAGCTGTTACTTCAATAGTTTCATTTTGTGTTTCGTCAGACTTACATTCAAAATCCAATAACACCTCTTCAACGGTGATAGTTGGTGATGGTGTTGATGTAGTTGTTACTTGTATTTCGTTAGACTCTGCTGATATATAAGAACCGGCTATTGCTTTTACAGTGTAGTAATAGTCAGTGTCGACTGTTAAACCGGTAATAATTTTTGATGTGCCGGTAACTGTAAATGGAGAGCCGGAGATAGCTGTTGTACTACCAACTTTCACCTCGTCTAAGAAGAAACGACTATTTGCAGCTTGTTTGCCTTTAAATGTTATTTTTGTTGTAGCCGTACCACCAATTATATTAACCGAATAGCTTGAGAAAGCACCTTTCACCATTTCAACTGAAGATACACTTAAGCTACCTCCACCTGTTATTTCCAACAGTAATTCTGTCTGTTCTGTTCCACCATTCCATGCACCGGCACGGAAAGTTAGAGGGGCATCTCCATTTAAACCCAACTCGGGTGTGGTAACTTCTCCCAAAGCAGTACCGGTTCCTGATTTCAGACATTTGTCACCTTTAAAGGCTGATACAACTTCATTTCCACCACTTGTATAAGTAGAAAAAGTCCATCCCGGCAGCTCGGATACTATTCTTGTTCCGGCAATAGATCCTGACCAGCCACCATCATTTCCACCTGTACCGTCTAAATGATCAAAACTTTCATTTAAAAACAATACTCCTGAATAAACTGTTAACTCATAACCGGTTGCTCCGGCTACAGCTTCCCAATTGGCAGTAAAGCTTGTTCCTGTAACATTTGTTGCGTCTGTGGCAACTGGAGCGGCAAGAGGACTAACAGTTAAAGTATAACTCTGTAACACAGAACAATATGTATCATCTGCATCTTGTGATACGGAAATAGTAGTTGTACCAACACCTAAAATTACTACTGCACCTGTTGAAGCATTTACAATAGCAACATCTGTGTTAGAACTGCTATAAGCCTGTGGTGAAGTATTGTTTGATGTAAATGTGTTTGTAAAAGATGCATCCACTACTGATTTTTCAACGCTTGCAGATTCAAAACTTGTAGTTGCAGGAGTACAGCCTTCTTCAACATATAATTTGTATAACGATAACTTTTGCTGAGCAGAGGTATAACAAACAAAGCGTTCTTGTCCGGCATTGCCATTATACTGTAACATTCTGGCACTAATTTCTACATTATTGAACACAAAAAGTTCACTAACATATGTTATATTCCAACGTTGGTTATTTGCAGTAACAGCATCCACTACTTGAACATTATTACTGCTACCTGTATATGAAACATATTTAGCAATTGCTTCATTATAAATCGTTCTACCACTTCCATTCGTTTGAATTCTCCACACAACAGAAACTGCCGGATTTGTAATTTGGCCACTGGCAATAGATACCTCCTCACGTGCAAGTAAAGTACCATTATGAGTATTACCCATTGCATAAGCAGTGGTTCCGCCTGTTATAACATAATAACCATCTGTTAATTCATTCATAGAAGTAATTTTATTAAATACTCCTGTGCCCGAGTAATCCGCAAATGCATTCACACCTCCCACCATCAACGCGACAGCAAGAAGCCCTGCTTTAAAAAAAGTAAGATGTTTCATATTCAAATATTTTTATGAGTTAATATTTTTTCATTGTCGCAAATATAGGAATATTCCATGAATTTTTATACATATGCAATAGTTAAAAAAACTCTATAGAACAATTTATAGTTCTCACTTCTTTCACATATATAATTACAAAAGAAGAAGAAGACATACTAAAACCCTAACACCTCAGCTGAAGGTGGCGCATCATCGATAGACGCTCCCCACTGTTTATTGGCTTTCTCACCCATGACAAACATCAATGTACCGCCATCTGCTATGTCATCATGACTGAACCACGGTTTATCTAATGTTTTACCATTCAATTTTGCCGATTGGATATATTTATTATCAGGAGAATAATTTTCAGCAATTACTTCAAAATATTTACCATTTCCAAGGTTAAGTTTTACACGTTCAAAAACAGGACTACCGATATTATATGTTGGTGAACCTGGGGTCACCGGATAAAAGCCCATCATCGAAAATACTACAAATGCGGTCATACCACCTCCATCTTCATCACCAGGTATTCCCATCAAGTCGTTGCGAAACCATTGATTGAGTAAAGTACGGATACGTTTTTGTGTCATCCAAGGTTGTCCTGCATAGTTATATAAATACGGAATATGCAAACTCGGTTCGTTTGCCATGGAAAACTGTCCCACATTACCTGTGTGATCAGGGAGTTGCTGGTAAAAATCATATTTACTCTTTCCAAGCGGTTCACGGAATGTTTGATTCAGGTTAGCAATAAATTTATCGCGTCCACCCATTAAATCTATCAAGTCTGCCGGGTTATGCTGCACATCCCAACGATATATCCAACCATTATTTTCTCCATAATATGCACGAGCACCTTGCCCTCCAGAATAACGATAATCGAAGGGAGTTACAAAATTGCCATTTTTATCTTTTGGGTGAAAAAACGCTGTTTCCTTATTATAAACATTCCTATAGGAATAAGACATTTTGAGGAACTGTTGATAATCAGCCGTTTTTCCCAATGTTTTAGCTATCTGTGCCAGGCACCAGTTATCGTAGCTATTACCCAATATAACTGATATTGCCTGTCTTTTTTCAAAATGATGAACTTCTCTGCAAGTTTCTTCCTCACCTGGATTTAATGCTGGAAAATAACCGTTCTCATTATAGAATCTGTCGAGTTCTGTGAGTGGTATTTTCTTCCACGGCAAAAGAGACTTCTCTGTAATAGCACCCTTACAAGCATTGTAGGCTTTTTCTAAATCAAAACCACGCAATCCTTTACAATAGGCATCCCAAATTACCGCTACAGCATGATTTCCGTTCATGCGGTGACTGTCGCCCGTTACTTCAGGAAATGTTGGCATCCAGCCATTGGGCGATTGTTCTGCCATGCGAATATAAGAATGTACCATATCTAATTCCATTTTTGGCTCGATAATTATACGCAATGGATGCGTAGCACGGTAAGTATCCCAAATCCAATCATCTGTATAAAACGGCATTCCGTTATCGTCATGCACTTTCCCATCAAAAGCACTATAATATCTGCCATCCTCTGAAATATTTATCATTCGTTCGTAGGTACGATAAAGCGAAGTGTAAAACAATGCCTTTTCATCATTACTTCCTCCCTGTATAGCGATTTTATCTAATGTTTGGTTCCAGACTTCTCGCCCTGCTTCAGCAACTTTCTCCACACTGTACGTGGATATATCTCGTTGTAGATTGCATTTTGCCTGCTCCGTACTAATAAAAGAAATGCCGTAACGAATATTGACGGTTTGCTGATTATCCATATCAAGCACAATTGTAGCGCCCTTGCGATTATTAAAATCCGGCTTGCTATTAGAAAGGATGCCCGCATTTAGTGGCTTTTGTTCAGTTTCCAAATAAAGATAAATCCGCGTAGGTGTGTTATCGATAATCTGATATCCACTAACCGAAACACCATCGGTAGTCAACTCTCCATTACGAGTATTGATGATAAGTTTATTGCTCCCTTGTCTTTCAAAATCAATCTGATAGATACCTGCTTGATAAGATGGTGCATACTTTACATTGATATTAAGTTCATCAAGATAAACCTTATAACTATAGGGCGTAATCACTTCATTGTCATACGAGTAGCTAACAATAGCACCCAAAAAATTATCTCCTTGTACAGGACTTAGATTGAATGCAGACGAACCTCTATGACTTGTTACTGCTATTGGTAATCCACGTATGAGGTCTGACGTACAATCTGCACGTTCAGGATAAACACGTAGCATGGAGTTTGGCAAATGAACTGTAGGATAAGTAGGTACAAGTAAATGACTTATATTCCCTGCATAAGGGTTGACATGAGACACCAAATCTTTTTTGTTAGTGGATGCACAACTCAGACTGGATAGGGCAATACATAGTACTGTAATAATTTTACTTAGTTTCATTCTCTTCTAATATTGTGTTGTTTTGATAATAACTTTATTTGTATAGCTAATCTCTTTCAATATATCACCATTTATTCTAAATCGATTACTTCGGGGAATAATATCTACATTAAAAAGTAAATGCAGTATAAACTTGTTATCTTATGCTTATAAATAAAGAAATGTTGCAGGAATAATCCCACAACATTCCATATTAGCACATTGTCATAACTTGTCCCAATTATCGGAATTAGCGCATTCTTATCAAACACCATAAACAGCTAAATCACCTAATTCTTCTTCAATACGAAGTAGCTGATTATATTTAGCCATACGGTCGGAGCGACTTAACGAACCTGTTTTGATTTGTCCTGAGTTTGTAGCCACTGCTATATCTGCGATAGTAGCATCTTCTGTTTCACCTGAACGGTGTGATGTTACAGAAGTATAACCTGCACGGTGAGCCATTTCGATTGCATCTAATGTTTCTGATAACGAACCGATTTGGTTTACTTTAATAAGAATTGAATTTGCACAACCCAGGTCTATACCTTTTTTCAGATATTCTACGTTTGTAACGAACAGGTCATCTCCAACTAATTGACATTTATCACCAATTTTGTCGGTAAGCACTTTCCATCCGTCCCAGTCACCTTCAGCCATACCGTCTTCGATAGAATCAATAGGATATTTGGAAATCAATTCTGCAAGATAGTCAGCTTGCTCTGCTGATGTACGTTTTTTACCATTAGGTCCTTCAAATTTCGAATAATCGTAAACACCATTTTTGTAGAATTCAGACGCTGCACAGTCGAGACCAATCATTACATCCTTACCAGGTTTGTAGCCTGCAAGTTCTACTGCTTTCAAGATTGATTCAAGCGCATCTTCAGTACCACCTACAAGATTAGGTGCGAAACCACCTTCATCACCAACAGCAGTGCTAAGATTACGATCGTGCAATACTTTCTTCAAAGCGTGGAAAACTTCGGCACCCATACGAAGACCTTCGCGGAAAGAAGAAGCACCAACAGGGCGAATCATAAATTCCTGGAAAGCGATAGGAGCATCAGAATGCGAACCACCATTGATGATATTCATCATCGGCACAGGCAAAGTAAATGCGTTAGTACCACCGATATAGCGATAAAGTGGCAAGCCAAGATATTCAGCAGCAGCTTTAGCAACAGCTAAAGAAACACCAAGGATAGCATTAGCACCAAGTTTTGATTTAGTTTTTGTGCCATCCATAGCAATCATTTTTTTGTCGATTGCGCGTTGTTGCATAGCATCAATACCTATAAGTGCAGGAGCTATTACATTATTTACGTTTTCTACAGCTTTCAGAACACCTTTGCCAAGGTAGCGACTTTTATCACCATCGCGAAGTTCGAGAGCTTCGTTTTCGCCGGTTGAAGCACCTGATGGTACAGCAGCACGACCGATTACACCTGATTCTAATAATACATCTACTTCTACAGTAGGATTTCCACGTGAGTCAAGGACTTCACGAGCAACAATTTTTTCGATTTTACTCATCTTTTGTTATATTATATTGATTAATATTGCCTATGATAATTCGGCTGCAAAGGTAAGAAATTTTTACTGTTATAGCAAGTGCCCGACAGAATAATAAACAAGGGCAGCAATCAAAGCACTAATAGGAATAGTAATGATCCATGCAACCAATAAATTACGAGTAACTCCCCATCTTACAGCCGCCAAACGCTTCACGGAGCCTACTCCTATTATCGAGCCGGTAATTACGTGAGTTGTACTTACAGGTATCTTAAAGATTTCAGTAAAAAAGAGGGTTAAAGCACCTGCAGTTTGCGCACTAAATCCTTCTACCGGAGTGATTTTAGTAATATTATTTCCCATTGTTTTAATAATCTTCCAACCACCGGTAAGCGTACCCAATGATATAACCGTAAAACAACTGAAAGGCACCCAGTCATGAATGTCATTTATGTGAGTAAGATGCAGCCATTCAGGTACATCAGGATTACTGGCAGTAAATGCAATTAGAGTAGCAGCAATAATACCCATAACTTTTTGCGAATCGTTTAGTCCGTGCCCGATACTAAGTAGAGCCGACGACAAAAGTTGCAATCGTTTAAATCTCGAATTTGATTTATGCGGATTAGCTTTTCGCGAAGCATGCAAAGTCAGCACATTAATAAGCACTCCAGATATCATCCCGATAAGTGGTGCTAATACAATAAAGGACGTTATGAGAAGAATAGTCTGAGTATGAATAGAATAAAATCCTACAGCAGCAATGGCGGCGCCTGCAAATCCACCAATTAATGTATGAGAAGAAGAAGAAGGAATACCAAACCACCAAGTAATTAAATTCCATGTAATAGCTGCTATCAATCCGGAAAAGATAATCGGTAAGGTAATATAATCAGCTATTACCGTTTTCGATACTGTGTCAGCAATTCCAAATCCACCAATAAGATATTTCGCTATAAAAAAAGCCACAAAATTAAAGAAGGCAGCCCACAACACGGCTTGAAAAGGACTAAGCACTTTAGTTGAAACAACTGTAGCTATGGAATTGGCAGCATCATGAAAGCCATTGATAAAATCAAAAATGAGTGCGAGGGCAATTATTACGAGTAATAAATTCATCTAAAATCAATTTGAGATATTACGAGTCAGTGAGTAAATTAAGTTCATAGCTTTCATGCTGTTATGCATATTTCACAATGATAGTTTTTATTATTTTACCAACACTTTCTGTAGTATCAGTTGCCTTCTCGAGTTCGTACATTATCTCTTTTTGTTTGATTAACTCTACACTGTCATGTTGATTTTCGAAAAGATTAATTAAGAACTGATTGAAAATATCATCAGCTTTATTTTCAAGCACATGCAGTTCTGTACAATATTCAGACACACGTTTTCTGCTTTTCTTCAAAATATCCAATTCATTAATAGCTTTTTCGAGAGTAACAGCACCTTCCTTAATAATTATTGCCAATTCTTTAGCACCCGGAGGCATTTGTTTTGGTTTATATAGAAAAATCCTTTTGGCAGCACTGTTTATGAAGTCGGTTACATCATCCATACGGGTAGCAAGATGATGAATATCTTCTCTGTCGAAAGGAGTTATAAAAGTAGTGTTTAATTCGTCAAAAATTTTATTTGATAGTGCATCACCTTTTCTTTCTTCAGTCTTTATCTTATTATAAAAATCTTCTGAATTTTCAGCAGTACCCTTATCGATAAATTCTATCATGAGGTCGGAAGCATTTTTCATCACTTCAACTATACCCTTTAAAAGGGGAAAAAATTTGGGTTCTTTTGGAGTAAATTTTTTGAAGAATGTATTATCCATTATGTTCTAATAATGTTAACTATTATACCTGTTTTAAAAATTTCATCAACGAAATAGAGGTGAATTTTAAGCGTAATTCTTAATAATTCCGTGCAAATGTAATATAAATTTGCAAATTATTTGCATAAAAAAGCAGATTGTTGAAAAATTTATTTAATCGAATATTCAACACTTACCACTACTCGTACATTTTTATACAAATCGTTGACTGCATCGTAGTAGCCTCCTGAAGTGGCTTGCATAATAGAATAATCTCTGTCGACAATAGAGAACAAACCTTGACTGGCTTTTCTGAGTTTATCCAATTTCACATCACTTTCTTTAGTAAATTCTTCAGCAGCTTTTTTAGCATTTTGAGTTGCTTCGGCAAGCATTTGTGGTTTAATAGAATTTAAACCTGTGTATAGATATTGCACGGTATTATAACTATCAGTAATCAATACGCCCATTTTCAGCAATTTATCTGTTTGTTTACTTACTTTGTTTACAATATCAACATTTTCAGTCCGCACCTGAATAGTATTTTCAATGATATATCTAAAAACTCCAATATTTTCAGAACCATAATCACGAGCAAGTTTATCTGTAACTTTTGAGTTTTGAACAACAATTTCATCATCAGCAAACCCATTACTCTTCAAAAAATCTATGATTTTAGATTTATTTTCTTCTATATGGCGACTACCTTCTATCATATCATTAGTAGTAACTTTAGTCTGAATTTGCCATATAGCTAAATCTGATTTTACTTCTTTTTCAGCCAAACCCTTAACTGAAATAGATCTATCTTCAAGTCTGAAACGCTCAATAGATTTACCAATCAGGTATCCGGCAACTATTAAACCAACAGCAAGAATACATGCTACAATGATAGAGTTAAATTTTGATGACATAATGATAATGTTAAATTTATTTTCTAAATGAGTGATAATTTTTTGAAGGCTCAAATATAGTTATTTTTGTTGAAAGGTAAAAAGTGAAATAAAGAGATAAAAATTAAAAAGTTGAGAAATTCTCTAAAACACTTTCTATCCACCTTGAATTTAGCTTTGTGAAAGCAAACCATTTTTTACCTAAATCTTTCAGAGATGCTCCAATATGATAAACCTCTTTCTTATCAATAATCAAAAATCTATCATGACTTTTGTCAAATTGCTTTAATTCAAAATTACCGTATTGTTCATTTGCTTTTTTGACATCCAATCTAAGTCGATCGTTGATGTTTTTACATAATAAGCTCACATGAACATCATTATTCTTTTTGGTTAACTGAGTGATTGTGTTTTCATCAATATAATTATCAATTAATATAATGCTATTTTTTGCAGAACGAATAAGCTTTGAAGACAACTCGTAAGCATCGAAAATCTGTCCATCAAAAAAAACACCTTGCGAAGGTAGTTGATTACTTTTTACGTAGAAATCAATCTCATTAAATTTTTTAGATAAATCATCAACGGTATTTTCAATCCGATTCATACGCTGGTTAAGAGCATAGCCTTTTAATATATAATCTTTCAGAATCTTGGTTGCCCATATTCTAAATTGAGTTCCTTGTTTTGACTTTACACGATACCCCACCGAAATGATGACATCAAGATTGAAGAATTCCACATAAATAGTTTGAGATTTTCCTTTAATAGCACCATGTTGAGTGGTTGTCGCAAATTTTGCGACAACCACTTTTTTCTCTAATTCACCTTCGGTAAAAACATTGTTGATATGTTTACCTATTGTCTTAACGTCTCGTCCAAATAACAATGCCATTTGTTGACGATTGAGCCAAACAGTTTCTTCATCAACTCTCACTTCGATATATTCAGTAATTTCATCAGGGGAGTACAAGATGATTTCATTCTTCATAATTTATTTTCTTATTAGTTAATGTAAAGGTGCAAAATTAATATTTTTTTTGAATCCACTTATGATTACACATAATCACATTAGCACATTTCCACATTTTCACATTGATACAAATACCATCGCATACAATTTAATTTGTTTTATCATGGCAAGCAGCCCATTAGAGCGAGTTGGTGAGAGATGTTCTTTGAGACCGATTTTGTCGACAAAATACAAATCGGCATCGAGGATATCCTTAGGTGTGCGGTTTGAAAAGACTTTTAGTAGTAACGCAACTATGCCTTTTACAAGTATCGCATCGCTTTCAGCTTGAAACTGTACGACTCCGTTGGCATCTAATTCGGCATTCAGCCAAACACGACTTTGACAGCCTTCAATAATATTCTGCGGAATTTTATATTTATCATCTATAGGTTCGAGTTCATTGCCTAATTCGATTAGCAAGGCATATCTGTCCATCCAGTCATCAAACTGCGAAAACTCTTCTATTATCTCATCTTGAACTTGATTAATTGTCATACTATATATTATGTATCATTTATTATAAACTTACGACAGCATCGCAATTGCTTTTTTAAGTGCAGCAATAAACACATCTATTTCTTCTTTGGTATTATAAAAAGCAAAAGAAGCTCGTACTGTTCCGGGAATCTCATAAAAGTCGATTAACGGTTGTGCGCAATGGTGACCGGTACGCACTGCTATACCCATCTTATCTAACAACATACCAATGTCATATGGATGAATATTACCTACATTGAAAGAAATAACCGCACTTTTTCTGTCGGACGTACCGTAGAATTTAATACCATCGATAGTCGATAATGCTTCGGAGGCATAGACTGTAAGCTCGTGTTCATAATGTACAATTGCATCTAATCCGATGTTTTCGACATATTTAAGTGCCTCAGCCAAAGCAGTAGAGCCAATATAATCAGGCGTACCGGCTTCAAATTTAAATGGCAGAGAATTGAAAGTGGTTTTTTCAAATGTCACCTTATCTATCATTTCACCTCCACCCTGATAAGGAGGCATAAGATTGAGCCATTTTTCCTTACCATATAACACACCAATACCGGTCGGACCGTAAATCTTATGAGCAGAAAATACATAGAAGTCGGCATCTATATCTTCAATATCTACTGCAATATGAGGAATAGCCTGAGCACCATCAAGTAACACTGGAATATTGCGTTCATGAGCTATACTGATTATATCCTTCACCGGATTTATAGTCCCAAGTACATTAGACACATGTGCAACTGCAACTAATTTAGTGCGCTCGTTAAGCAGTTTTCTATACTCATCGAGAATAAGTTCACCTTTAACATTGATAGGAATTATGCGTAATTTCAGATTTTTCCTTTCACAAAGAAGTTGCCATGGAACAATATTGGAATGATGCTCCATTGCAGAAATCACAATCTCATCCCCCTCTTTACAAAACGCCTCACCAAAAGAAAAAGCTACTAAATTTATGGCTTCGGTAGAACCTCGAGTGAATATAATCTCCTCACGTTTTGAAGCCTTAATAAAACGAGCAACTACATCGCGTGCTTCTTCATGTGCCTCCGTAGCTTTTATGCTCATATAATGAACACCTCTGTGAATATTGGAATTCAGGTGTTTATAAGCATATTCTATCTTTTCAAGCACCTGCAAAGGTTTCTGAGTTGTAGCAGCATTATCGAAATATATCAGAGGTTTATTATATATTTTTTCTTCCAAAATTGGAAAATCTTTTCTAATCTGAGCTATTGTTTGATTATTTAATACCATTTTATTTATAATGAATTGCAAATTTACATTATTAAATGTATTTTTGTACGATTTTTCTCCTAATTCTACTATATTTTAATATTTTCATGCAAAATAACATCATAAAGAAAGCTACTCCACATTTTATTGCAATCGTCCTGTTTATTGTACTGTCATTCTTTTACATGAAGCCGGTGTTAGATGGCAAACAACTTCTCGGTCATGATACCGAAAGCTGGATGTGTATGTCGAAAGAAACATCAGACTATAACAAGAATAACGATGATGTAACGCTTTGGACTAACTCAATGTTTGGTGGAATGCCTACTTATATGATTACAATGGATCAACCGAATAACTTGGTGAAGTACGTTGAAGATGTTTTGCGACTGTTTCCTACTACTATCTTTTTCCTTATACTTTACTTTTTAGGATTTTATATTCTGATGCTCAATTTCAGACTAAATCCTTGGCTGGCAATAGTCGGATCGATAGCCTTCACATTTGCCTCATATAATCTGATAATAATCGGAGCGGGTCATAATACCAAAGCTGTTACTATTGCTTATATGGCGCCATTGATTGGGAGTATCTTTCTGACATTCAGAGATAAAAAAATTATCGGTAGTATACTTACAGCCTTCTTTTTAAGTTTGGCTATCAGAGCCAACCATATTCAGATTTTATATTACACATTAATAATCGTATTGATTTTTGGAATTGTTGAGCTGATATACAGTATAAAAGAGAAAAAGTTGAAGGACTTTCTGCAATCAACAGGATTGGCTCTCGCGGCAGCAGTTTTAGCAATAGGAATGAATGCGACTTCGCTTTTGACCACTAACGAGTACAGCAAATATACAATGCGTGGAGAATCAAACGGACTGAGTATCGATGCCGACAGTTCGCAAGAAGGATTAAGCAAAGACTATATCACTCAATGGAGCTATGGTGTTGACGAGACTATGACACTGCTTATACCTAATTTCAAAGGTGGAGCAAGCGGTGGCAAACTTGGAAAAGACAGTCATACTGCCCAACAAATATCTCAGTTATTCGGTCGAGGTAATATCGATAAGATCATGGACAGTCTGCGCTTCAATACATATTGGGGTACGCAACCTGGCACATCCGGACCGGTATATATTGGTGCAATAGTAATGTTATTGTTTGTGATAGGGCTATTCATATTAGATAAAAAAATATTATGGTGGCTGATTCCTATGATTATACTTACTGTTATGCTGTCATGGGGAAGAAATTTTCAATGGCTGACTGATATATTCATCGATTATGTGCCATTATATAACAAGTTCCGTACAGTATCCATGACTTTAGTAGCAGCAGGATTTGGAATTACTTTGATTGCCATGCTGACTTTAAAAGAAATTTTCAGTGGAAAGTCTGATAAGAAAAAACTCAACAAAGCTATAATAACCGGAACAGCCATCACAGGGGGCATTGCATTGATTTTCGCTATAATACCTTCATTAGCAGGTACATTCACAAGTGAATCGGATTTTATGATAGCGCAACAATATAGTAGTGCATATCAAGCCGACTTCTCTTTTCTGACTGAGACATTAGCATTGGACAGGAAAGCAATGTTACAAACCGATGCCCTACGTTCGTTAATTTTCATACTGATAACCACAACAGTTATAATACTATATCTGAAGAATATTTTAAAGCAAAACATAGCAATAATAGCTGTTGGTATTTTAATTTTAGTAGACTTAATGCCGATTGCAAAAAGATATTTGAATGACGATAATTTCGGTAAAGCAAGAAATGTCAACAACCTTATCAAACCAACCGAAGCAGATAAATATATACTGCAAGATAAAAGTCAGTTTAGGGTATTAAATCTCACAGTTAATTTATTCAACGATGCTTCACCATCTTATTTCCACAAAAACATTGGAGGATATCATGCAGCTAAATTAAGACGTTATCAGGAACTTATCAATTTGCATCTGTCAGATGAAATACAAAAGTTTACACAAATACAAAGTATTGAACAGTTTGATTCATTGGCACAAACCCTGAACATATTAAATATGCTGAATTTGAAATATGTAATTTTCAATCCTGATGCAATGCCTTTAACAAATCCATATGCCAATGGCAATGCATGGTTTGTTGATAATATTATTGAGGTAAACAGTGCAGACGATGAAATGCTAAAACTTGGAGAGATAAATACCAAAACAGAGGTAGTAGTCGATAACAGACAACTAACCACAGCTTTACAAGCAGGAAAGCCATCGGAAGGAGATTACATAACATTAAAATCATATCAGCCTAATCATTTAATTTATGATTTTAATTCCACATCAGATCAAGTGGCGGTATTTTCAGAAATATATTATGATAAAGGATGGAATGCTTATATAAATGGAGAAAAAGTATCATATTTCAGAGCTAATTATCTATTAAGAGCAATGCCATTGAAAGCCGGTAATTATCAAATAGATTTTAAATTTGAACCAAGATCGTATAATATTGGTAATGTCATAGCATTAATATCATCATTAATACTCATTAGCTGCATAATACTTTACATATTACACATACGTAAAAAAGCATCTAAGAAGTTATAATTCAGAAGATTTATGAACGACGAAAGTAAAAAAGGAAGATATAGGATAAATAAAATCAGTGTTACCTCTACGATAAGTATGTCGATGGTGCTATTCCTGTTAGGTTTAGTATCATTGTTGATATTCAGTGCCAGAGATTTAAGTAGAGAGATTAGGGAGAATATCAGTCTGTCTATTATTTTAAATGAAAGCATATCAGAGCAAAACACCAAACGCATAGAAGATTATTTAAACAAATCGCGTTACGTAAAATCCACAACATACATATCCAAAGAAGATGCACTTAAAGAACATATTCAAAGTATGGGCGAAGATCCTCAGAAATACTTGGGCTACAACCCACTGATGGCATCATTCGAAGTGAAGTTACATGCGGAATATGCAAATAATGACAGTGTTGAAAAATTAGAATCGCGCATTAAGACCCTTGATGGCATACAAAGATTAAATTATCAAAAAGACTTGGTAAATTTAGTAAACGACAACATCACAAAAATAAGTTTTATACTGTTGCTTGTGGCGACTATATTATTATTGATTTCTGTCACATTAATGAATAACACCATTCGCGTTTCAATATATTCCAACAGATTTCTGATAAACACAATGAAATTAGTGGGTGCTACAGGATGGTTTATTCGTAAACCATATATCACACAAGGGATAATAAATGGCTTTATAGCATCGTTAATTTCTTTAGGGTTGTTATCAGGAGTGATTATATACGTACAAAGAAGCTTAGGTATCAATATGTTCGCTTTACAGACAACAACAATGTTGGAAGTAGCTCTGATTGTTATATTTGCAGGCATAAGTCTATCAGCAATTTCATCGTATACGGCAGTTGGCAAATACCTGAGAATGCAGACGAATGAGATGTACTTTGTTTAATTGACAATGGACAATGGACAATGGACAATGGACAATTGACAATGGAGAATTAAAAATTAAAAATTAAGAATTAAAAATTAAGAATTAAGAATTAAGAGTTGAGAATTACCAATCACTAATCACCAATTGTCAATTGTCAATTGTCAACTGTCAACTGTCAATTGTCAATTGTCAATTATTTAATATATTATTATGGAAGATAAAAAATTTATTCTAAGCAAACTTAATCTACTATTGATAGCAATAGGATTTATCATTATAGTAGTAGGGTTTTTATTGATGACGGGTTCTACAACAGAAGTAGAGTTTAATCCTGATATTTTCAGTACAAGACGAATAACCATAGGTCCGATGATATCATTATTCGGATTTGTGTTTATAATTTTTGCAATTTTATATAAGCCTAAGAAGAAATGAGTTTATTTGAAACTATCGTTATAGCCATAGTAGAGGGCTTAACAGAATTTCTACCGGTATCTTCAACCGGACATATGATTATAACTCAGAACCTTTTAGGTATGGAAATTACCGATTTTGTAAAGATATTTACGGTAAATATTCAATTCGGTGCTATTTTATCAGTTATAGTGTTGTACTGGAAAAGATTTTTTCAGTCATGGGATTTTTACTTAAAGCTTCTTATAGCCTTTATTCCGGCAGCAGTAATAGGATTTTTAGCCGGTGATTTTATAGACTCATTACTTGAAAACATATGGGTTGTTGCCACAATGCTCGTGTTAGGGGGTGTTTTGATGCTATTTGTCGACAAATGGTTTAAAAATGTGGACACCGAGCAGGAAATGGATTGGAAGCGAGCATTAAAGATTGGCTTTTATCAGTGTATAGCAATGATACCGGGTGTTTCCCGCTCTATGGCAACTATAGTAGGCGGTATGACTACAGGATTAAACAGAAAGAATTCTGCTGAGTTTTCGTTCTTTTTGGCAGTGCCGACTATGGCAGCAGCATCAGGATACACTCTGCTGAAAACCTTTAAAGATCCCGCATCAATAAGTATATTAACTGACAATCTGACTACACTTTTAATCGGCAATATTGTAGCCTTTATTGTAGCTATGGCAGCTATAAAATTATTCATTGGTATTCTTACAAAATATGGATTTAAAGCGTTTGGAGTTTATAGAATAATTATAGGTTGTTTAATCTTAATATTGCTGTTTACAGGTAACAAATTAGACATTATTTGATTTTTATTGCACAAATCAAACAATTTTCCCAAAAAATGTTATTATTTTGATCTTAAATATTGCAAAATAAGGTTAATAGCTTATCTTTGCTGAGTATTTTAGAAAGATTATTGTAATTATTTCAAAAAGTTATAGTTATATAATATCGTCTAACTAAACAATAAATGAAGTTGATATACATATTGTACTGTTGGAGTGTGAATATAATCAAGAGCGGAATAGACTCATGAAAGACTGCTTTCAATATATAAAAGTCGGCAAGTTAACAATGCTTTTTACATTGATGGCTTTGTTTTTTGTACCGGTAATAATATCTGCACAAGTAACCACATTAAGTAATTGGACAACTTTATATAATAACACAGGCAGTCCTGGAAACATGACTTATAACGTTCCTACAGGAAGTGATGCAAACAGACTTTTGGTGGTTGCTATTGCTACAGCCCGCACCGCCAACGGCTCCAGAACGGTAAGTATCACCTATGGAGGTCGTACTTTAACTTCCATCAACGATGATTTAAGCACTTCAAGACGTGCACATACAGCATTGTACTATCTTCAGGAATCGGAACTCGATTTAGCTTCAAGCAACACCTTATCTGTGTCTATTAGTGGAGGTACCACAAGAAGAAATGCCGTGTTTGCAGCAGTGTTCGAGAATGTGAATCAAACCGATTTTATTACTAACTCACAAAACTACAATAATAGCAGTACAGTAACAAGCTTTACATTCGGAACAACGTTAACTATACACAACGGCGATCAGCCTGTTAAGGTGCTATGTTCCGATCGTGGTTCGAGCAATGCACGAACCATCAGCAATTTTGGTACAAATTGGATCGCAGATCCTAATTTGGGAAATAATCCTGTACGCAATGCTGTAGGAAACAGAACCATACCCACAGCCGATGGTACCGACAACCCCACCGTTACCATGTCAGGTAGCTCGTATATTTCTATGACAGCCGCAAGCATAAAGGCCGTACGCTATTTTCGCAGTAGGCAATCAGGCAACTGGAATGGCACAACTACCTGGCAAGCTTCCTTAGATAGCACAAGCTGGTATAACACCACCCTCTCGCCTACTGCCGGTGATCATTCAGCAGTAATACAAAGCGGACATACTGTAACTTTAACAGCAAATGCATCAGTGAATAAGCTTACAGCACATGGAATTTTAAGTACAGGTATATATACTTTAGATGGTGCAGGCAAAGGTACTTTAACTGTTTCATCTACAGGCTATGCTTATTTAGGAGGAGCTACGAATTTTACTAACTTCGCAGGAGTAGACTTACAAAACGGAAGTACCGTAGATTACAGTCTAAATGGCAATCAGAACATATACGGTGATATATCTTATTCAAATTTAATAATATCAGGTACAAGCGGAACAAAGACCTTGACAAGTAATATCGAAGTGCGAGGAGACTTGACCATAGGCGGACCACTGACTACCGCTAACTATCAAATCACCTCACAAGGTAATTTTACGATTAACAATACATTTACACCCGGTACCGGAACTGTTGTATTCTCAGGCAATAACAACCAAACTATTTCTGGCTCTTCAACACTCGGTTTTTATAATATAACTGTAAATAAAGGTGCAGGTAGCGTAACCCTATCAAAAGCAGCTTCCGTATCCAATCAGCTTTCGTTACAAAACGGCACAATCACCACAACAGTTACTAATTTGTTGAGCGTTACAAATACTTCAGCATCAGCTGTAACAGGAGGTTCGAGTACATCTTATATAATCGGACCCTTACAAAGGTATTTACCTGCAAACTTATCTGCATCATCAACTTATCTATTCCCTGTAGGTAAAGGCTCAAATTATTATCCATTCACATTAAATGACCCAACAACAGGATCGGGCACGATAACTGCAAGAGCAGAGGCATTTGCTGCCAATCCGGGTGGTAGTGTCGACGGAACATTATTATCAAAAAGTACATCAGAATATTGGCAATTAGCTACTACAGGGAACTTTACAAATAGTAAAATTTCAGTTTCGAGATCGGCTAATATTACACCATTAAACTCAATAGCAGGAAGTACTACTCAATCAGGTACATACACATCTTTATTTGGAACAACAGAACAAAAAGGTGTAAGTGTATCAAATGCAATAGGCACAACCAGATTTTTCACATTAGCACAGACAAACGCAATTATCTACACATCAGTATCGTCTGTGTCAGGATATGGTTATCCGGTAGCATACGGACCATCTAACATACAGTCATTTACTGTAAGCGGAGTATATCTATCAACTAACGTTACATTACAACCTACTACACATTACGAAATTTCAACTATAGGTGGATTGGGCTTTACGCCAACAAATCCGGTTATCCTAAATGTAGTTAACAACACCCTTGCTCCTACCGAAGTATATGTGAGATTAAAAGCAGGATTAGCTATTGGAACATATAAAGATACTATACGCGCCACTTCAGCAGGAGCAACAACTAAGGAAGTGATACAGAACGGACAAGTTGTAACAGCACCGGTTGTTAATGTAACGCCGAGTTCGCTTAGTGGATTTACGTATATTTTCGGTCAGGGACCATCACTTTATCAATCGTTTGTTGTGAACGGTACAAACTTAGTGGACACAGTACGACTGACAGCACCGGCAGCATATGAAATCAGCACATCATACAATTCGGGCTACACTTCTTCTACTCTAAAACTTATACCTTCAGGCGGAACATTAAGTAATACAACAATTTATGTTAGATTAAAAGCCGGTATTGGTGTAGGTACATTTAATCAAAATGTAAACGTTTCTTCACTGTACGCAACCCCAAAAGCGGTAAGTTGTTCAGGAACAGTAACACCCGGATCCGTAATATATAATTCTCGCTCCATAGTTCCTTGTTTTATTTACACTCAGGGAGCAGTACCGTCGGGAATTCAAACTCTTACTGTAAGCGGAACAAACTTAACTGCAAATATAGTAGCAACTGCACCTACTAACTTTACAGTCTCGTTAAACGGTACATCATGGTATTCTTCCGTAACGCTCACACAATCAGGTGGGACAGTAAATCCCACTACCTTATATGTTAGGATGAATGCAGGATTAAGTACAAACACATACGGACCTGTTGCAGTTACTTTAACATCAACCGGTGCTACTACTAAAAGTGTAGCCGTAAGCGGAAGAGTATTAGCGACAAACGGTTCTGCAACTATTATGGTATCGGACAATGCTCTTAGCGGTTTCGGTTATCAATATGCACAAGGAGGTCCTTCGCCCGAACGATATATAGTTGTCAGCGGATCAAGATTAACAGGAGGAAATTTAGTAATTACTCCTCCAAGTAATTTTGAAATATCTACAACTTCAGGAAGTGGATTTACATCCTCAGCTATTACCTTAACGCGAACAAGCAATACCGTTGCACCGACATTGATTTACATTCGACTTAAAGCAGGGTTGGCGGTTAACACTTACAGTCAAACTATGACAGTTGTAAGTGGAAGTACTTCAAACAACGTTACATTAGTTGGGAAAGTTTATGCATCTCCTTTGATTTCGACCACCGGTAGCGGACAATACTGTCAAGGTTCGACTATTAACCTTACCAGTTCAGGTGATGATATTCAGAATAGATATTGGGAAGGACCGAATGATTTCTATTCCAACTTGCAAAATCCATCATTACCAAATGTAAATACAAATTTATCGGGTCAATATTCCGTAACCGGTAATGTGATAATCGGAGGTAATTTAATTTACAACGGTGACTTTGAACAAGGAGATTACGGGTTTGGTAGTGGGTATGAATATCAAACACCTGCAAAAAATGCTCTTTGGCCCGAAGCTACGTATACGGTTGTAGCCAATCCATCCTCCGTGCACAACAATTTCAGTAGTTGTAGCGACCACACTCCTTCACCCGGAACTATGCAAATGGTAATTAACGGTTCTACTGTTGCCGGTGTAGTAGTATGGTCGCAAAGTGTAGCAGTAATACCAAATGCCGATTATGAATTCTCCTATTGGGTACAGAGTGTTGTTGCAGAAACACCATCACAACTACAGTTATATGTTAACGGTGTAGCAGCAGGTCCTATATATACAGCAAATTTGGCAACATGTGATATCAAACAATTTATCTATAACACAAGTGCAGGTAGCAATTCTATATTAAACTTAGAGTTGATCAATCAAAATACTGCTGTAGGTGGTAACGACTTTACTTTAGATGATATAGAGTTTAAGCAAATCTTATGGGCATCTGATACTGTAGATATTGAAGTAAGTGAGACCTATCCTGTAAGTGTAAGTATCAATGCCTCTGCTAATCCGATATTGGAAGGTTCACCGGTTACTTTTACGGCAATCCCTGAAAATCCGGGAAGTACACCAACTTATCAATGGTATGTAAACGGTGTTCCTGCAGGTACTAACAGCTCTACATTTACAAGTTCGGAACTAAGTGATGACGATGAAGTTAAATGTATCTTAACATCAAGCTTGGCATGTACAACAGGAAATCCTGCTACAAGTAATACCGTTCTTATGGATGTGATACCTAATACCAATTACTGGATAGGTACTACCGATACCGACTGGAGTAAAACCTCCAACTGGACGGCAGGTTTTGTACCGGGAGCCGGTGAGAACGTTGAATTTGCAACCACAGCAAACAATGGTGGTTCACCTGCTGTAAATGATTTAATATTAGATACCGACAGAACGATAGGAAGTTATATCAATGCCACCAACTTCAAACTTATTATTCCCGTTGAAAAATCATTAATAATAAACGGAAGTATAACCACAGGCGGTAATAATCGTATTTTAGTGCAAGCAGCTTCTAACAAAACGAACGGATCTTTATTATTCCCTAACGAATCAAATCCTGTTTACGGAACTGTAGAAATGTGGTCGAAGGGATATGTAGATGGTGATTGTGATTGTCCGAACGACAAATATATATGGCAATTCTTCGGTCCACCTGTACATAATTTCACATTAGATAATTACGATGACGTTTTCTATCAAGCGGCAATACGTAGATATGATGAATCTCTGCAAACTGAAAAAGAAGGTAAGCAGTGGGTTCAACTTGTACATGGTTCTGTTATAGAAAAATTCAAGGGTTATGAAATTGCAAACAAGCCTGATCCTAAAAAAATAGTCTTTGAAGGACGTTTGGTAAACGATAATCTTAGCACAGGGGAATTAGCAGTAACGACAGGTTCGTATTACAAAGGTTGGCATTTACTATCAAATCCGTATACAGCAGCTATCAGCGTAAAAGATATTACTTTTGGAAGCGGTATGGATCAAACAGTATACTTATATACAACAGGTAGTTTTAATGATTGGAGAAACAATGCAGGAGATCATGGAACAGTATCAGTATGGGATGATAGCAGCCCTGTAGCAAACGGTCAGTACTTAGCAATACCAAAAAATATAGCAGGATTTAGTGTTTCAACAGCGGTAATCCCATCGATGCAAGGTTTTATGGTAGGAGTTTCGAATAGAGTTTCACCACCTCCTACAGGTAAAACTGTATCTTATAATTACAGCAGTTCAGTTAAAAACACTCAACAACAAAGAGTTAAGAAACATCAGGTAGAAGAAAAGCCATATATTTATACAACTCTAACGATTATGGGTGGAGACAACATAGATAAAATTTGGATATTTACAGATGATGAATGTACGCCCGACTATGACAATGGATGGGATGGCAGAAAGATTATATCAGACGATAAGAAATTGAATATTTATGCGACCCAATCAAGCGAACAATTCCAGATACATTCAACAAATAACATGAATGGTACATCTATAGGAGTTATTCCTGCAATAGATCAAGAAATATACACTTTATATGTAAGGCATAATAATACAGATTTGCAATACAATCAAATATATTTATACGACAATATTACAAGAAACTTTATTGATATAACCTCTGATAAATCGACATATAGTTTTATATCGTCAGCAGGTGATATACAAGATAGATTTAAAATTATCGCAACGACATCAGAATCATTTGATGATGAAACAAACATGGTAGATATTCATGTTGAGCAGAATACTGTATTTGTCAATAACAAAATGGACAAAGACGGTATTATAAGATTATTCAGCTTATCAGGTAATTTGATTTCATCAGCACCTGCTAAAAGCAATATCATAACAGAAGTAAGGGCAGGAATTAAAGGAATATATTTATTAAGTATAGAAACAGAACAAAATAATATCACTAAAAAAATTGTAATCAACTAAATTTGTTTAATTGAATAATTTTACTTTACAAACAATAGATGAACAAAAGGAACCTCATATCATTTTTAGCCTTATTAGTAGTAGCTGCTATCGTGTATTTTACGATAAGTACTTTCTATGAAACTACGCAGGAAGGAAGCTACGGGGTAACTATTCTATCACCATCGAAAAACTTTGATGGATTTAAGTCCTATCAGTCAAAAGGAAGACATTCAAACAGGGGTAGAAGTTCATTACTTAGTTCATCTTCACCATCTCTTCAATCAAGCAATTTTCCAACAAATACATCTGTAGGAATCAGTGATAACAGTCCGACATTAGGAAATAGTTCGCTAAGCTCCTCGTACAAGCCAAGTAACAAGCAACAAAAAACAAATACAAGCAACAATGGTGTAGGCAATAGCGGATTTTACGCCTCAAGCAGATCAAGTAATCAATCAACAGCAAGTTCCGGCATGTCTGGTACAATTCCTACTGCGAATATATCCAAACCATTTGGTGAAAACAACACAAGATTTGCGGCACCTCCTTATACCGGCACAACCAGTTTGCCCGACCCTGGTGGAGATCCTGACGATGAATGTATAGATGATGTTATATTCTTGCCTGTGCCTGATGGATTTTGGTTTTTAATTTCATTAGCTTTGATGTACACTATATTTACATTTATAAAAATAAATGGCTGGTGTAAGCAATAGAGTTTCTCCACCCGGAAGTGGTAAGACAGTGAGTTTTGATTACAGTAAACTAAAAGGCAATACACAAAAACAGCGAGCACTTCAAGAACTTATAAGAAGTCAAGGATATCACCATATTGTGTTTCAAATCAGATATTTGTAAACAACCTGAGTTATGAAGATGCTACCATGCATTTGTATACATTGTCGGGCGAACTGATATACAGTTATAAATTAGATGCTTCGAATACAAAAAACTTCCCTGTGCAGTTACGTGAAGGTATATATATCATTAAAGCAGAAGCAGAAAACTGGACTGATGCTCAAAAAATTATAGTAAAATAAAGAAAAAACAAATATCATTGATGGATTTTATTGAAGGAGAGGTATTATATGTAAACAAACCATTACATTGGACTTCATTTAATGTAGTAAATCGAATAAAGTGGAAATTAAAAAAGACTCTAAATATTAAGAATATAAAAGTAGGACATGCCGGCACATTAGACCCATTAGCTACAGGTGTTATGATTATCTGTACAGGCAAATCAACTAAACAAATAGAAAACTATCAGAGCCAAATTAAAGAATATATAGCCACTCTTGAACTGGGGGCAACAACGCCTTGTTTTGATAAGGAATTGCCCATTGACAACACATATCCAATTAATCATATCACAATTGATTTAATTAACAAAATTATTCCTACCTTTGTAGGCGAAATTTGGCAAATACCACCTATTTACTCAGCCGTAAAGGTAGACGGCAAGAGGGCATATGATTATGCCAGGGAAGGTCAGGAGATAGATTTGAAACCAAAATTGTTAGTAATTGACGAGATTGAGGTTTTGAGTTTTGCTTTGCCGTATTTACAAATTAGGGTTGTGTGCAGCAAAGGTACTTATATCAGAGCTTTAGCAAGAGATATAGGTTTAGCATTAAATAGCGGAGCACACTTATCTGCTTTAGAAAGAACTCGAATAGGCGATATCAAACTATCATCTTGTGTTGATATAGAAGATATCGTAAATAATATTGAGAAGGAGATATTAAAAAAAGACATTATTGCACAGTAAGAAACAGTGCCTCTTAATTGACAGAATATGAAGCTATCAAAATTTAAATTCAAATTGCCGGAAGAATTAATTGCCCAATATCCTTCCAGATATCGTGACGAATCGCGTTTAATGTTATGCGACAAAAATACGGGGAAAATTGAACATCTTTTATTTAAGGATTTAATAAATCTTTTCGATGAGCGTGATTTGTTTGTATTTAACGACACGAAGGTATTTCCTGCACGTATGTATGGTAACAAAGAAAAGACAGGTGCACAGATTGAAGTATTTTTGTTAAGGGAACTTAATACAGAAATGAAATTATGGGATGTTTTGGTGGAGCCTGCAAGAAAAATTCGTATAGGTAATAAATTATATTTTGGAGAAGATGAATCTCTTGTAGCAGAAGTTATAGACAATACAACATCAAGAGGTAGAACTTTAAGGTTTTTATATGACGGTACGCACGAAGAATTTAAGAAGGCTTTATTCAAACAAGGAGAGACGCCACTACCACGCAACATAAATCGTCCTGTTGAACCTGAAGATGCAGAACGCTTTCAAACAATCTTTGCAAAGAACGAAGGAGCTGTGTCTGTTCCGGCAGCAGGTATACATTTCAGTCGTGAGTTATTAAAACGTATGGAGATAAAAGGGATTGAGTCAACATTTCTGACATCACATATGAGCTTAGGAAATTTTCGAGATATAGATGTAGAAGATTTAACTAAGCATAAAATGGATTCAGAACAAATCATCATTCCTGAAGATACGGCAGATACGGTTAACAAAGCGCATGACGAAGGTAGAAACATCTGTGCAGTTGGCGTTACAGTAATGCGAGCTTTAGAAACAGTAGTTGGAACAGAAGGTAAAATAAAGTCATTTGATGGATGGACAAATAAATTTATATTTCCGCCATATGAATTTACAACAGCAAACTCCTTGATTACCAATTTCCATTTACCATATTCCACATTATTAATGGTAGCAGCAGCATTCGGGGGATACGATGAGATTATGAATGCATATGAAGTAGCAATTAAGGAAAAGTACAGATTTGGAGTTTATGGAGATGCGATGTTGATAAAATAACATCATTTATAAGATGTGGAGATTACCGGACTCGAACCGGTCACCTCGACACTGCCAGTGTCGCGCTCTAGCCAGATGAGCTAAACCCCCATTTTTGATTTTGAAATTGCGCTGCAAAGATAATTAAGTTTTGCCAATTTTACATAAGTAACAGAAAATAATTCTTCGCATATTTACAAAATTATTATTCATGATAATTTTCAATATTACTTTTTTAGTGTCAGAGCAACAAATCAGTAAATGGTTGAAGTGGATAAAAGAAGAGCATATACCATATATGTTGTCCGATAATTCTTTAATATCTCCTCAGATTGCTAAGGTGATAAGTCAAGAAGAACAGGATGGAGTGTCATATTCAGTTCAATATAAAACAGAGAGTATTGCAAATTTGAACGAATGGTATGCAAAATATGGATATGGTATGGAAGAAAGCTGTGTGAAAACTTTCGGGGAGAGTGTCTTGTTTTTTTCTACTATTTTAGAAGTAATTGAATGAAAAACTCACAAGAGCAAATAATATTAGGCATTGATCCCGGTACCACTATCATGGGTTACGGTTTATTAAAAGTAAAAGATAATAAGACCTCACTAATCGCAATGGGTGTACTCGACTTAAAAAAGCTCAAAACTCATTATGAAAAATTAGAGCGTATATTCCATCGCACTTTATCATTGATTGATGAGTTTAAACCAAATTATTTAGCAATAGAAGCTCCATTTTTCGGAAAGAATGTTCAGTCGATGCTAAAATTAGGTCGTGCACAAGGAGTTGCTATGTCGGCAGCATTATATCGAAACATTCCCATAACTGAATATGCACCATTAAAAATCAAAATGGCGATCACAGGTAACGGTAGTGCATCTAAGGAACAAGTAGCTGATATGCTTCGTCGCTATCTCAATATCCCTGCAGACCAAATGCTCCCTCAATTAGACGCAACTGACGGATTAGCTGCTGCCTACTGCCATTATCTGCAATTAGGCAAACCGCAATCAGAAAAAGCATACAAAAACTGGAAAGACTATATCAATAAAAATCAGGATAAAGTGTGTTAGGGAGAATGTGCCAATGTGATAATTTTATTTCCAAATCTATCTTTTCTTGGTTTTCATTAACTCTTCCGGTTTTCTAAACAACCATTCAGGGTCAAGATGATTCCATGACTCTTCCATTTCCCAATTTGCTTTTAGTGTAAGTTTTTTGGAGAAATACATTATTTCTTCCGGCTGAATTCTCGTATCAAGATTTCCTGTATCCCAAATACCATTTTCGTTACTATCAATAAATAGTCGTACGAAATAGTCGCCGGGTTTAATATATTCGAAGACTGTACCGCTTTGATTTGCTTTAGCCGATTGAATTATAGTTTCCTTAGAATCAATTACCTGAATAACAGCAAGCGGATCGTAATTATCAAGTATAATTGTAAGCGTAGAATATTCATCCAATGACTTAACTTTAAAAGGTATCTTCTCTGCATTTGACGCTCGATCGAAAACACTTACCATAGCAGCCGAATCGATTATAAGTTCATAACTTTGTTGCGGTACCCATTTATGTGTGATTATAAACGATCTGTTTATGGAATCATGGGGTGCAAAAGAATATTCTACAGATTGAAATAATGTATCTACCTTTTGCATTAAATGAATTTTCTGAGTATCAACCAAAGCCAAAGGTTCATCCAATTCAAGCAAAACAGATCTATAAACATCAAAACTACCTGCTATATTAGATTTTATAGAGAGTGGTTTAATTAAGTTTGTTTCAACCTTAGATTTACCTTTACTTTGTACAGGTTGCTTTCTGAGAGCTAATTTCAGAGTATCTATAGTAGGCACTAAAACAAATAAAGAATCGGATTTTTTATATTTAATCTCCATCATAAGGGTGTCTTGCTTGTAAACATTAGAATCCGGTATCCAGTAAACAAGACTGTCAAGATTGATTGATTTCTGTATTAAGAACTTTGCTGAAACATCAAAATTTAAAGGATTAATCTCCGGCAGACTATCTTGCTTGTCATTAAAATAAAGACTGAAATACTTCTCATCAGGACGTTCAGATTTCACTAAATACTGACGCTTTTTTGTTTCTTTAAACAGTCGCATTTTAAGTCCGACAGGCAAAAAGTTCTGTACTGTTTTAAATAGAATCGTATCTATGGTAACAGAATCTTTCCAAAGAGTATCAACTTGTTGAATAACATTAACTTCCGGGATCACTATAGAATCACAGAAAGCCACCTTTTCGCCGGGCTGATATTTAAAATCTCTGTTAATATCAGAAAGAGCATATAATTTATAACTACCTTCTTTTACATTGCCAATCATAAACTCTCCATCATCATCAGTTTTAGCAATTCGAACAAATTGCTCGGTTGTTATTGCTGTGTCATTTAGATTTCTATGTAACCCTACTATAACATTAGGAACAGGATCAAGATTTTCAGCATCATATAATTTGCCCGACACTTGTAATGAATCTATTTCATGACCGGTAGCAAAAGAGAAAACATAATTTTTCAGAGGATTTTTTTCATTCAAATCGACTATGGCATTGCCAAAAAGGATACTATAAGTAGTGCTATCCTGAAGATCTTCCTGAAAGCTGACGGTAAGCACTTTAGCATTAGCCTTAACAATAGGCTGTACCTTTTGAGGAGGCGACACCACCACATTCTCAGTTACCTTATCAAGAGTGACATTCTCATTAAAAAATACTTGAATTTCTTTCTTTTTGTAATTAAGCGCACCGTTAAGTGGTGAAGAACGTACTACAACCGGAGGAATAGAATCCTTCGGTCCGCCGGTAGGACCGGCAGCACGATTAGCACAAGAAGCAGCAGTGAAAGCTACAATAATTGCTATAATAAATCTAAAAAACTTCATTTTAACCAAATCTATATCGATTTTGTAAGCACTTTAAAACCTATCCTACATCTTAAACAATCCTTTTTCTCACAATAGTTTTTATATAAGTAAATCAGTGATTGAGTGTCTGATGCATTTTCAATTTTCACACCTGTATTATTCCAATTTCTAATAATATAATTATTTTCAGGTGGTAGATTATCCAAAAACATCATTGCTCTATCTTTTAAATTCTGATTTTGAGTCTTTTCACCATAGCAAAACAGCATAGGAACTATAACATTAATAATCAGACTAAAAATCGAACTCTCTCCTATTCTCTTCGACCTCGATGTACTTTTGTTTTTCGGCGTATAATGTGTTGTCCAATATTCAGAAACACTTACATTCTTAAAAATATCAACAATGCTCTTAATATCCGTACCATTAATAAGTTTAGAAAACATCTTTTGCTCAGCACTTAACAAAGAAGCCAATTGAGCTAATCGAATGTACGGAAAATTATCAGGTCTTAAACGTAGCAAACGCCATTTGCTACTATCCATAGGTTGAAGATTGTACTTTCTTCTGAAAAACTCATATTCTGATGTTAAATTTCGAATATATTCATCATTACAATCGAACGATTCAAGTAAACCAGCCTGACCGAAGAGTAAAGCTTCAAGTTTAAATATCTCATCACAATTTTTCAGTATCACAACCCATGGTATCGACTTTGCCAATGATAAAAATGCTTCATTATTTACCGAAAAACCAAAATATTTACATAAAACTAAATAAAGGGTCTCTTCCCAATTATTATCATTCATCATCAACAAATCATCAATTTCTTTTACCTTTCGCTCAAGTCTCTCACTAATCAATGCACTTTTCCATTCACTGATGACAATATCCGGCAAATCACATAATTTATCTTCGCAAGCAATCCATTTTGTATTAGATTGCAAAGCCTCATAATTCCTCTCAATCTCATCAGCATAGGTCAACTCCAACTGAGGAATCTTCTGTCCATCCGGTAAAAACACAGGCACATCAGCTTTTTTAACAACATGTAAAATTACATTCTGATAGTTTTTATTACTTTGATGTCGATGTTTATTCCAATCGGAAGCAAAGTTATGAATTTCAACATTTCCAGCCCATATTGTATTTCCAATTCTGATTTTAGCATTGAAAAAATCAGGTCCTTCGTGAATATTAGGCTTCCCAACATCAATAACTTCAATCTTCTGACCATCAGTTGATATTAATTCATGTTGAACAAACAGCTTATGCTGCCATATGTAATGTAAAACAAACTCTTTCATATTGATAATTAGTTTTGAGTAAGCAGTTTAGAGTTGGGAGTTTAGAGTTTAGAGTACTAAACATTAAACACTAAACATTAAACATCGGTGAACATTCCATAACCATATCCTTTTTGTGTCCAGTACTCCAACGCTTTGGGCAAGACTTCGAGGACATTTTTTTCTGATTTTAAAGAATCATGAAATACCACTATTGAACCTTTTCGTAAATTTCTTTTTATTGTTTTCAATATTTTGTCAGGTTTTTTATTCCTGTCGTAATCGTAAGTGATTAAATCCCACATTATTATCTTATAATCATTTTTATGAGCTTTTATCTGCGATGATTTTATTCTGCCGTGTGGAGGTCTAAATAATTTGCTATCAATAAATTCAGATGCTTTCCTCACATTATCAACATATTCCTCTACCGAATATCTATATCCTCTTACATGATTAAAGGTATGATTTCCAACGGCATGTCCTCTCCTCAAAACTTCTCCATACACTTCCGGATACTTCATCACATTATCTCCTACACAAAAGAAAGTGGCTTTCCATCCATATTCATCTAAAATATCTAATACTTTAGGTGTAACTTCAGGAATAGGACCATCATCAAAAGTAAGATATATCAATTTTGATTTAGTTCTAATACGCCATATTGTACTTGGAAACAAAAGACGTATAAAACAAGGAACCTGCATAATACATTAATTTCTTACATATTTTGAAAACTGCTCATAAGCAGACATATACTTATGCAAAAATTCTGTTTGATTATAACTGTCAGCTTTAGTCAGCACCAGATTAAACACACCAAAATTATGTCCGATACGATTTTCAGAACTTTTTCTCTGTGCATTTGTCAAACTGAAATACCATGTAAGATATTCTACACAATCATCAGCAATAGCCGACATGATTTCATTAGCTTTATCAAACTCATTAAGCTTATAACAGGACTCTGCCATTGGTACTGATGTGTAATCGTAGCGAACAGTAGCTCCCGGTACTTTCTCCATTACAAAATCGAGAGCCTTTTTTGCTCTGATACTATCATTCTTATCAACTAAAGCACCTATTAGCTGAGAGAACATCATACGATGAGTGCGACACATCCTAAGCGTATTTTCATCGAGATACACCTTTGGATCGGCAACATTTCCATATCTGAATTTATTTATCATATTATCATACATCTCGTCGACATTAACACCGGCACCTCCACCTTTCGAATCGATTGGCATAATTTGATAAGCTAATCCGGTAAGTTCGAAATGGTCATTTAATCCAAGATAATAATCATCGCCCACTGTAACTGCAAAATAGAAAGGACGTTTCCATTTATTCTCCTTCAACATTTCTATAACCATCAATTCGCTTTTAGTCAGACGGGATTTACTTGACAAATCAAAATTAATTTGAGATGCTATTTCATCTTCTCTGTCTGCATCTAAAACGCCTGATGTCAACACTTCATTTTTATCCACAGGGATAAACAATTGCTTAGAAGGAATAACACTTTCGCCATCAACTTTTATTTCAGGATCGAGTGCAATTTTGAAAGCGGTTTCAACATCTAACGGATTTTTATTTATGTCCTTCAAAGGTATAACCTCATTAGTACCCGATACATATTGTTCTTGAGTCCAAGATATTGGAAGCGGTTGCGATAGATATGCACCACGTTTCATCTGATCTATATACCAGTCGGTTTGCAAATAACTTAAATTACATACTCTAAGATCTGTTCTGTTTTCCTCAACCTCTTGATTATACCATAATGGGAAAGTATCATTATCGCCATTAGTAAAAATTATACCATCTTCCTTACATGATGCAAGATAATTATGACCAAAATCGCGTGCAACATAGCGATTACTTCTATCATGATCATCCCAATTTTCGACAGCCATCAAAGTCGGCACACCTAAAGCTGCAACTGACACCAATATTGCCGTAGCTGTTTTGGGAAGATACTTTTCAACAAACTTAATGAGCCCCAGAACTCCCAGTCCGATCCAAATACTAAACGCATAGAAAGAACCGGCATAAGCATAATCCCTTTCACGCGGCTGATAAGGAGTTTGGTTAAGATAAATTACAATTGCGATACCGGTAAGGAAAAATAGCAATGCAGTAATCCAAAAAGAATGTTTACCCTCTTTACCATTTTTAAGTAGAAACACAGCACCTATAATACCAAGAATTAGAGGAAGCATATAATATTTATTCCTTCCCTTATTATCTTTAAGTTCGGAAGGAAGATTGTTTTGATTTCCAACTAATTTGTTATCAATAAATTTAAAACCTGTAATCCAATTACCATGTTCTATTTCACCATGTCCCTGAATATCATTTTGTCGCCCACTGAAATTCCACATAAAATATCTAAAATACATGAAATTAACCTGATAGGAGAAGAAGAATCTTAAATTCTCGGTAAAAGTAGGCACATATTCAGTACGGTCTTGCCCACAATAATCAAATCTTACCCTTTTACCTTTCACTTCTCCCCATGCTTTGTATGCACTGACATGCGAGGGACTTGTACTATACATTCGTGGAAAGAACATATTAAAACGATCATCCATCACATAATCAATTTTATTACCGGTTACAAAATACTGATCTTTCTCATTCTTATCAGTTTTAGGCATAGGAGCATAAGAAGGTGCACCTGTTTTATACTTAGGAATGCAAGTATTTCCGACTATATCTAATTTAACCGGAGCGTTATAAGCCTGTCCGTAAAATAGGGGTCGGTCACCATACTGCTCACGATTCAAATAATACTTCAATGCAAATACATTATCGGGAGAATTCTGATCCATAGGAGGATTTGCAGCAGAACGTATCACAATAACCGCATAAGATGAATATCCAATCAGTATAACAGTAATCATGATTGTTGCAGTATTCATCCAACGAGGATTGACAAGTTGTTTAAATTTAAAGAAAACAAAAAACAATGCAGCCACTATTACTACTCCTAATATAAAATGCGAACCAAAGAACGGGATACCAACACTTGTAATAGCAGCAATGAAAGAAACAATCATCCGAATATTATTTTTCTGAGTATGAGTTTCATATATAGCCCAAATCAGAATTGCAACAGTTAGCACCAAATAAACATACATTCCACTATTAAAAGGTAATCCAAGCGTATTTACAAAAAACAATTCGAACCAGCTTGCTACTTCCACAGAACCGGGTATAATACCATATAAAACAGTACCCAGAATTGTAATGGACACAAGCATTGCACCTACCACACCCCATGGAGTAACTTTATAATTTTTAAAATAGTAAACTAAAGCAATAGCCGGAATAGCAAGTAAATTAAGCAAGTGGACACCTATTGAAAGTCCCATTAAATAGGCAATTAAGATAAGCCACTTGTCGGAACCCTGACGATCAGCAACACGTTCCCATTTCAGAATAGCCCAAAAAACTACAGCGGTAAAAAGCGATGAAGAAGCATACACTTCACCCTCAACAGCAGAAAACCAGAAAGTATCGGAGAAAGTATAAGCAAGCGCACCCACCATACCTGCACCTAAGATGCCCCAAGTTTTAGCGACAGAATAACCTTCATTATCAGTTATAACAATTTTTCGTGCAAGATGGGTTATAGTCCAGAATAAGAACAAGATAGTAAAAGCACTTGCCAGAGCAGACAAAGTATTAATCATTAAAGCAACTTGAGTAGCATCAGAAGCAAACAGTGAGAAAAAGCGTCCGATTAACATAAAAAAAGGTGCTCCAGGAGGATGCCCCACATCTAATTTAAAAGCAGTAGAGATAAACTCCCCACAATCCCAAAAACTTGCTGTAGGTTCCATTGTTGACAGATAAGTAGCTGCTGCTATAGCAAAAGCAATCCACCCAAAAACATTATTAAGGAATCTGAACTTTTTCATTTTAAAGCACTTTAGTTTTCTTCAAAAGAAGGTATAATAAATTGAGACTTAATTAATTCACGAAAAATCGGTCAAAGATACAAAGAAAATTCTTTTCAAGTAACTAAAAAAACATTTATTAGGAATTTGAATTTAATTGAAAGTTTACTATTCAACTAAAATTACTACTTTTGTTTAACAAAAAACTCAAAAGCTACTTTATGCTTGCAATCAAATCATTTTCCGAACTTACAGCACATTTACAACAACTAAAAAACATCAAAAGATTAGTTGCGGTAAATCCATCAGATAATCACTCTTTAGAAGCTATAAAACGAGCTATGGATATGGGATTTATTACAACCCACATAATCGGGAACATACATGATTTCAATATGGACTTTATTGAGGAAAACAATATAAGTTTTACACATTGCGATAACCAAACAGAAGCCTCAACTTGGGCAGTAAAAATGGTGAAAAGTGGCAATGCTGATATGATAATGAAAGGATTAGTAAATACAGATGTGTTACTTCATGCCATATTGAACAAAGAATATGGTTTAGTACCCTACGGAAATGTTATCAGCTTTGTAGCTGCTGTAGAGACACCACATTATCAGAAACTTATGTTCATAACCGATCCGGCAGTGATACCATCTCCGAATTTACGACAACGTATTGCAATGATAAATTATGCCATTGATACAGCAAAAAAATTTGGTATTATACAACCTAAAATTGCCTTATTACACGGAACGGAAAAAATGAATCATAAGTTAAACTTCATGACTGATTATCAAACTATTTTAGACAAAGCAAAAGAAGGTGCTTTTGGTGAAATTATAATCGACGGACCGTTAGATTTATTTTTAGCAGTAAATCCGGAATTAGGCAAGATTAAGAAAATTGATACTCCGATAAAAGGTGATGCCGATATTCTGGTTTTCCCTGATTTAGATGCAGCAAATATATTTTATAAAAGCATGATAACTTTTGCTCATGCACAAATTGGAGGTATGACGTTCGGGACTGAAAAGCCTGTCATACTAACATCAAGAAGCGACTCTATAGAAACAAAATTTAACAGTATAGCTTTAGCTTGCCTGACTTGATCTATTTATCGTGTTTATTATCTTTATCATTTTTATTAAAAACAATTCAAAAGCAAAATAACAATTTCAATGGCAAAGACCAAAAGACCAAATCCTATTTTAGAGAAAATATTAATTACAGACATAGCAGCTGAAGGCAAAGCAATTGCACGTATAGATGAAAAGGTAGTTTTTATACCACATGTAATTCCCGGTGATATAGCTGATTTGCAGGTAATTAAGAAAAAAAGTGCATATTTTGAAGCTCGTGCAATTAAATTTCATGAATATTCAAAAGATAGAATAGAACCTGTTTGCGAACATTTTGGTATATGTGGTGGATGTAAATGGCAAATGCTTCCGTATAATCTACAGTTAAAGTTTAAACATCAGCAAGTTATAGATAATTTAACACGTATTGGAAAAATCGAATTACCTGAAATATATCCTATTTTAGGTTCTAAAAATACTGAATTTTACAGAAACAAGCTCGAATTTACCTTCTCTAATAAAAAATGGCTTACTACCGAAGAAATGAACTCAAGTCAAGAGCACAATATGAACGGCGTAGGCTTCCATATTCCCGGAATGTTTGATAAAGTTTTAGACATTAACAAATGCTGGTTACAAGATGATATTTCCAATAAACTAAGGAATGAAATTCGTGAATATGCTGTCAAAAACAAGCTGACTTTCTTCGATTTAAGAAAACAGGAAGGCTTTCTGCGCACTATGGTAGTTCGCACAAGTACAACAGGAGAGCTGATGTTGATCATGGTATTTTTTCATGAAGATAAGATTAAAAGAAAAGCATTACTTCAACATCTGTCTGAGACATTTCCTGAAATAACATCATTATTATATATTATAAATTCAAAAGCAAATGACACAATCACTGATCAGGAAGTATTTGTTTATCAAGGTACTGACAGTATTTATGAAACAATGGAAGAGTTAAGATTTAAAATAGGTCCAAAAAGCTTTTTCCAGACAAACTCTCTTCAAGCTTATGAATTATATAAAGTAACACGTGACTTCGCTAATTTGAGTGGGAATGAAATTGTGTATGATTTATATACGGGAACAGGAACTATTGCAAACTTTGTTGCCAGTAAATCAAAACAAGTTATAGGAATAGAATATGTGCCTGAAGCTATAGAAGATGCAAAAGTAAATTCAGCATTGAACAAAATTGATAATACATTGTTTTATGCGGGGGATATGAAAGATATTCTTAATCAACAATTTATTATTAAGCATGGGAAACCTGACGTTGTTATTACCGATCCGCCGCGTGCAGGTATGCATAATGACGTTATCGATGCCATACTTTTTGCAGAGCCAAAGCGCATAGTATATGTGAGTTGTAATCCTGCAACACAGGCACGCGATTTAAACATGCTTGATTTTGCGTATAAAGTTACAAAAGTGCAACCGGTCGACATGTTTCCACATACACATCATGTTGAAAATGTAGTATTGTTAGAAAGAAAATAATTATTTATCTTTGGAATCATTCAAAAAACATAAATTTCAATAAAATGGGACAACATATTGTAGTATTATTAATAATTCTGGCAGCAGTAGGATATACAGTATATAAAGTGGTTAAATCCATACAATCACGAGGTGCTTCAGATTGTGATGATTGTTTTAGTTGCGGACCAAAACATGATATAATGAAGAAATATAAAAAGAAATATAAGCTCAATTAGTGATTGGTGATTAGTAATTGGTAAGTGGTAAGTGTTATTTACTATATTACTATTTACTAATTACTAATCACTAATCACTAATCACTAATCACTAATCACTATACCATATTAGCATAACTTGTTCCGATTTATCGGGATTAGCACATTTATTTATTTATATATGAAAATACACGAATATCAGGCAAAGGAGTTTTTTTCTCGTTACAGGATACCGGTTACAAGAGAGAAGGTATGTTATTCTGTCGAGGAAGTATTGAAAACTGTTGAGGATTTTGATTTTCCCATAGTTGTAAAAGCACAGGTTTTAGTTGGAGGAAGAGGCAAGGCAGGTGGTGTTAAATTAGCTCGAAGTATTGACGAAGCACGTGAAGCTGCTCAGAAAATACTCGGCATGAACATCAAGGGCTATACTGTTGAGAAAGTACTTGTTGCTGAAGGAATTAAATATATATCCGAGTTTTATGTGGGACTTACCATCGACAGAAATTCAAAATCTGTGATATTTATGGCAAGTTCGGAAGGAGGAGTTGAAATTGAAGAAGTAGCCAAAGAAAATCCTGATGCCATACATAAGTTCGTTATCGACTCCGATTTAGGTATGTCCGATTTTGTGGCAAGAAAGATAGCATATAAACTCTTTTCAAATCCTAATCAGGTGAAACAGGCTACGCATATATTCCAACAACTTTATCAGTTATTTATAGATACAGACGCTTCATTAGTGGAGATTAATCCATTAGTAATCACGGACAAAGGCAATCTGCTTGCTTTAGATGGCAAGATGAATTTTGATGATAATGCTCTGTATCGCCAACCATCAGTAGCTGTATTAAATGAGCCGGATGAAGATGAGAAAAAAGAAATCGAAGCGAAGGAAAAAGGCTTGTCTTACATCAGATTGGATGGCACAATAGGCTGTATGGTGAATGGTGCAGGATTGGCAATGGCAACAATGGATTTAATAAAATACTTTGGCGGACAGCCGGCTAATTTCTTAGATATCGGAGGTAGTTCAAATCCACAAAAGGTAGTCGATGCAATGAAACTATTGATGTCGGATAAAAATGTGCATGTAGTGATGATAAACATCTTCGGAGGCATAACCCGTTGCGATGATGTTGCCAGAGGTTTGGTTACAGCACTGAACCAGCTTGACGTACATATTCCTGTGGTAGTAAGACTTTCAGGCACTAATGCAAAAGAAGGACTTGAAATTATCAAGCGAGCTAATCTGCCGGTTGTAAATACTATGAGTGAAGCGGCACAAGAAGCAATGCGTTTATGTGTAGGATGCAATCAGGAGAATAAAATAAAAGTAGAAGTATAAATACCGTTGAAAATGAGCATATTAATCAATAAAAATACAAAATTACTTGTTCAAGGGATTACCGGAAGAGATGGAAGTTTTCACACATCAAAAATGAAAGCATATGGTACTAATATAGTAGCAGGTGTTTCACCCGGTAAAGGCGGTCAGTATGTGGAAGGAATTCCTGTTTTCAACACGGTAGAAGAAGCAGTAAAAGCGACAGGAGCAGACACATCTGTAATCTTCGTACCCGCACCATTTGCAGCCGATGCAATAATGGAAGCTGCCGAAGGAGGAATAAAGTTAGTCGTTTGTATATCAGAAGGAGTACCAACTTTGGATATGATAAAAGCCACTACATATTTAAAGAAAAAAGGCGTAAAACTGATAGGTGCAAACTGTCCGGGTTTAATAACACCCGATGAATCACTTATAGGCATTTTACCAGGTAATATATTTCTGAAAGGCAATGTAGGACTTATCAGCAGAAGTGGTACATTAACCTATGAAATGGTTAATCAGCTAACTACTAATGGAATAGGACAAAGTACATGTGTAGGTATAGGAGGTGATCCGGTAGCAGGATTATATTTTCAAGAACTACTACAGATGTTTGAAGACGACCCTGAAACAGAAGCTATAGTATTAATAGGAGAAATTGGTGGTGATGCTGAAGAGCGAGCTGCACAATATATAAAAGACCATATCACCAAGCCGGTAGTAGCCTTTATTGCCGGTCAGACTGCACCTCCGGGAAAAAGAATGGGACATGCCGGAGCTATTATTTCAAGTGGCAGCGGCACAGCAGCCGAAAAGATTGCAGCCTTCGAAGCAGTCGGAGTTCCTGTAGCACGCCGACCAATTGAAATACCGGTGCTGATAAAGGAAGTGATGGGAAGATAATAGAATGTGCTAATATGCTAATGTGCCACATTCACACACGCTACAACTCCGGCGGTTTCTGTTCGCAAACGACTTTCACCCAAAGATATAGGTGTGAATTGGTTTTGCAAGGCTAACTCTACCTCCTCAAGACTGAAATCACCTTCCGGACCAATCAATACCACAATATCATTATGACCTTCAAGTCCATTTTTAAGTAAAATTTTATTTTCGGGATAACAATGAGCTATAAATTTACCTTTTACATTGTTAGTTTGTACAAAATCATTAAATGTAGTAACAGGATTTAATTTTGTAAAAAACGCTTTTACTGATTGTTTGGAAGCTGAGACTATAATTTTTTCAAGACGATCGGATTTTATGACTTTCCTTTCGGAATAACGACATATAATTGGGGTAATCTCATCAATACCAATTTCTACGGCTTTTTCAACAAACCATTCAAACCTCTCGATATTCTTGGTTGGTGCAATTGCAATATGTAGTTTATAATTTCTTCTTCCATAATTGGTTTCAGAGCTATAAACCTCATATCCACAGTGTTTATGATGCGATATGGTAATTTTTGCTTTATGATAACCTCCTACCCCATCAACTATTACAATTTCATCACCTGCCTGCAAACGCAACACTTTAATTGCATGAAGAGACTCCTCTTCAGATAGTATTCCTGATGATATGTCGGGTTGATAGAAGATATGCATTTAGCAATCAAATAATTAATAAATTTCCTTTTTTGAAGCTAAAAGGGTATTTCTCAGCAATGAAATAATTGTCATAGGTCCGACACCACCGGGCACAGGAGTTATATATGATGCTTTAGGTGCAACTTCATCAAATGCCACATCACCTTTTAGTTTAAAACCTGATTTAGTTTCTGCTGAAGAAACGCGAGTTGTACCTACATCGATAATAACCGCACCTTCTTTTACCATATCACCTTTAAGAAATTCCGGCGAACCTAAAGCTGCAATAATAATATCAGCTTGAAGGCATATTTCCTTTAGATTTTGTGTACGGCTATGGCAAACGGTTACGGTAGCATCTCCGGGATATGCTTTTTGCATCATAAGAGAAGCAACAGGCTTTCCAACTATATTGGAGCGACCGATAACAACGCAATTTTTACCTTTTGTCTCGATATTGTACCTTTTAAGCAGTTCGATAATACCTGATGGAGTTGCAGAAACAAAGCAAGGAAGTCCAATAACCATTCGCCCTACATTAACAGGATGAAAACCATCGACATCTTTCTTATAATCAATAGCTTCAATCACTTTATCTTCTGATATATGCTTTGGCAAAGGAAGCTGAACAATAAAACCATCTATGTCGGTATCATTATTAAGCTTTTGAATTTCAGCAAGAAGTTCGGCTTCAGTAATATTATCTTCAAAAGCAATACGAGTGGATTTAAACCCAACTTGTTCACATGATTTTACCTTATGAGCCACATATGTTTCGCTACCGCCATCGTGCCCGACAATAATCACGGCAAGATGAGGTTGTTTGCCACCATTAGCTAATATTTGCTTAACCTCTTCAGCAATTTCCAATTTAATCTGATCAGATATTGCTTTTCCATCAATTAAATTACTCATATTATCTTCTTTTACCTGATTTCATTTTTCCCGGCTTCATAGTAGTAGCCATTTTCATCATTTTACCTGTTTGGTCGAATTGCTTTAGCAATCTGTTTACCTCAACTATAGTAGTACCGCTACCTTTAGCAATACGTTGTTTCCTGCTACCATTTAAGGATGAAGGATTTGATCTCTCATAAGGTGTCATTGACTGAATAATAGCTTCGATACCTTTAAATGCGTTCTCATCAATATCTACATCTTTTAAAGCTTTACCCATTCCCGGAATCATAGAAGCAAGATCTTTTATATTTCCCATCTTCTTAATCTGCTGAATTTGAGATATAAAGTCATTAAAGTCGAATTGATTCTTTGCAATTTTCTTCTGTAATCTACGAGCTTCTTCTTCATCGTATTGTTCCTGAGCACGTTCAACCAGGGAAACAATATCACCCATACCGAGTATACGGTCTGCCATACGACTTGGATGGAACACATCAAGTGCATCCATTTTTTCGCCTGTACCGACAAACTTGATAGGTTTATTTACTACGGAACGGATTGATAAAGCCGCACCACCACGGGTGTCACCATCTAATTTTGTAAGGATAACTCCATCGAAATCAAGACGTTCGTTAAACTCCTTAGCAGTATTAACAGCATCCTGACCTGTCATCGAGTCGACCACAAACAATATTTCCTGAGGCTTGATAGCTTTCTTAATAGCAGCTATTTCCGTCATCATCAGTTCGTCAATAGCAAGACGACCGGCAGTATCGACTATCACCACATCATTATAATGTTGCTTGGCATGTCTGATAGCAGCTTCAGCAATAGCAACAGGATTTTTATTTTCAGGCTCGGAATATACAGGAATTTGCAACTGTTCTCCAAGTATTTTCAATTGCTCTATTGCTGCCGGACGATAGACATCACAAGCTACTAAAAGTGGACGTTTACCACGTTTGTTTTTTAGAAGATTAGCTAATTTTCCTGAGAATGTAGTCTTACCTGAACCTTGCAAACCAGACATCAAAATCACTGCAGGATTACCTTTCAGATCAACATCAACACTTTCTCCGCCCATTAATTGCGACAATTCATCATGCACAATTTTCACCATCAACTGCGAAGGTTTAAGAGCAGTAAGCACATTTTGTCCTAAAGCCTTTTCTTTAACAGTATCAGTGAAAGTCTTGGCAATTTTGAAGTTAACGTCTGCATCCAATAGAGCCTTACGCACATCTTTCAGAGTTTCAGCAACATTAATTTCGGTTATTCTACCCTCTCCTTTTAAAATTTTAAAGGATCTTTCAAGTCTTTCGCTTAATGATTCAAACATTATTATAAGTTATGTAGTTATTAAAAATTAAAGCGATGCAAAAGTAGTAAAAAAATAGTGGATAACATGAACAAAAGCAGTACTTTTGCGTTCAATATCATTAATTAGTAAAGTTGACAATATGAATTTGACAGACAAATTGAGTAAGCGCTACGCAAGCAAACATATGAACGGAGAGAAACTTCCAAAACAAAAAGTTCACAATATATTAGAAGCTATAAGATTAGCTCCTACCTCGAAAGGATTACAACCTTTTAAAGTGTTTGTAGTAGAATCACAAGATTTAAAAGATAAAATTTTCGAGATTGCCGCACCAGGTCAGCCTCAAGTGCCTAAGGCATCAGAACTTATTATTTTTGCATGTTACAAAGAAATAACAGACGACGTACTTGGTGCATATTATAATCTTTTCAGATCGAGCCGACCAATGATTTCTGAAGAAAAGGCAACATCCTATGTTTATTCAATAAAAAACTTTATAACACCTGACTTTGCTTTTGAATGGGCTGCGAGACAAGCATATTTGGCATTAGGATTTGGATTGGTAGCAGCAGCAGTAGAAGATGTAGATTCAGTTCCGATGGAAGGTTTTAATCCAAAAGCACTTGACGAATTATTAAACTTAGAAGAGCAGAATTTAGGTTCTGTTTGTATTCTTACAATAGGCTATAGAAATGAAGAAACTGATTACAATGCCACCTTACCCAAAGTAAGAAAAGATAATCAGGATTTATTTATATTTTTATAAAATGATAGATCACTCCGTATTTAACAATAAAAAAGTATTATTCCATACACTGGGCTGTAAGCTCAACTTCGCAGAAACATCCACTATAGGAAAATTAATGAGAGAGGAAGGCTTTGTAAAAGTCAAAGCCGGAGAGCAAGCTGATGTTTGCGTAATAAACACTTGCTCGGTTACTGATGTTGCAGATCGTAAATGTCGACAAGTAATTGGCAAATTACACAGGCAGCATCCAAAAGCTATAATAGTTGTAACAGGCTGTTATGCACAACTAAAACCTGAAGAAATAGCCAAAATAGAAGGCGTAAATTTAGTACTTGGAGCTAATGAGAAATTCAGTATTTTAGAATATCTAAGAGGTATAGAAAAAGACGACGAAGCTGTAATACATCATGGCTCAGTCAAAAAAGTACGAGAATTTAAACCTTCCTGCTCGCGTGATGACAGAACAAGATATTTCTTGAAGGTGCAAGACGGTTGCGATTATTATTGTACCTATTGCACCATACCAATGGCAAGAGGTAGAAGTCGCAGTGCAAACGTAGCAGAAACAGTTGCGATGGCAAAAGCTGCAATACGTGATGGCGCAAGGGAAATAGTATTGACAGGAGTAAATATCGGTGATTTCGGTAAGTATTCCGATGAAAGCTTTTTCGACTTGGTTAAAGCTTTAGATAATATAGATGCTGATGTAAGATTTAGAATTTCTTCAATAGAACCTAACTTACTTTCAGATGAAATTATTACTTTTGTAGCCGAAAGCAAAAGAATTATGCCTCATTTCCATATTCCTCTTCAATCAGGCTCAAATGAAGTATTGAGTTTAATGAAAAGGAAGTACAATCGAGAATTATTCGCTCATAGGGTAGAAAAAATCAAATCGGTACTGCCACATGCTTTTATAGGAGTTGACGTTATTGTAGGCGTACATGGCGAAACAACAGAAGCATTTGAAGATTCATTCAAGTTTATCGATTCTTTAGATATTTCTCAGCTACATGTCTTTACTTATTCGGAAAGAGCCGGAACAAAAATGTTGGATATAGAACATCACAACAGTGCAGCCGAGAAAAAGAGAAGAAGCGATATTCTTCATCAACTTTCTGACAAAAAGACTAAAAAGTTCTATCAGCAAAACATAAATAGTATCTATCCTGTGCTGTGGGAAAGTCGCATACATGATGACAGTATGATTGGGTTCACATCCAATTATATAAAAGTGGAGAAGCCCATCGACAGGTCACTGATAAATACTGTAGAGATGGTAAAATTAGGTGGTTGGAATGAGGAAATAAGCGCATTAAAAATCATAAATACTTAATACCATCAAGCCACGAAGTGGCGACATCATGCATAACCGTATGCAAGCGAAGCGTAGCTTACGGTGAACACGAGCGAAGCTTAACACATTAGCACATTAACACATTAACACATTATTTACATATGAACACAAAGAGAATTATTCCCTGTTTAGACATTAAGAATGGCAAGACCGTTAAAGGTATCAAGTTTGAAAACATTCAAGATATAGGTGATCCGGTTGAAATCGGTTCCTATTATGCACAAATGGGTGCTGATGAACTTGTGTTTCTTGATATTTCGGCTACTAACGAAAAACGTAAAACACTTTCCGAGTTAGTTCCAAGATTGGCAAAACATATAAATGTACCTTTTGCCATAGGTGGTGGTATTTCTTCTGTGGAAGATGCCGAATATATCTTCTCTTGTGGTGCAGGCAAAGTTTCTATCAACACTGCTGCAGTTCAAAACCCTCAACTTATTAAAGATATCGCTGAAAAATTCGGCAGCAATCGCTTAGTACTTGCCTTAGATACTAAATTAGTTGATGGAGAGTGGGTTGTGTTAACACATGGCGGACAAAAAACTACTGAAATCAATGCAGTTGAATGGGCAAAAGAAGCCGTTGCATTAGGTGCAGGTGAAATTTTATTGACTTCCATGGATCATGACGGCACAAAAGACGGATTTGCAATTGACATCACCAAAGCTATAGCAGAAGCAGTTAGTGTACCTGTTATAGCAAGTGGAGGTGCCGGCAATATGGAGCATTTTGCAGAAGTTCTTACAGAAGGAAAAGCTGATGCAGCATTAGCAGCAAGTGTGTTTCATTACAGAGAAATTGAAATCCCCGCATTAAAAACATTCCTTCGAGGAAAAGGCATACCTGTCAGAAAATAACAGATTACTTTAGACGTGATTTTATATCAGCTTTAAGTTTTTTCTGAAAACCATTGAGTATTGCGTATACAACCAATGCGATAGAAGTGCCCAAGAGTATACCACCAACTATATCGAAAGGATAATGTACACCAAGATATATGCGTGAGTAGACTACGGTTGTAGCCCAAATATATACAAAGGTAGTATAGAATTTATTTTTAATAATTAGAGAGCTTAACAAGGCAAAGCCGAAAACATTGGATGCATGTCCGGATACAAAGCTAAAACCTCCGCTCATATAGCCTTTAACATGGTGAACCATACCAGCTAATGAAGGCTCACGCGATGGTCTTACTCTTTCAACTAACTCCTTAATTAAATTCGTAAGTTGGTCTGTAAGTACCACACAAATTACAATCGATAAAATAATCCAGATCGACTCAGACCTCCATTTCTTTATTAAAAATAATATTACACCAAGATAAAGCGGTATCCACACCCATACTTTGCTGATATAATACATTGGCATATCCAAAAATGAAGTATGCAAACCATTGAGAGTTAGGAATATTTCAGTATCTAAGGCAACTAACCATTCTATTAAATTCATATTTTTTCAATCTTTTTCATTTCTACCCAGCCTACACTGCCATTGGTAAGTTTTATTTCAAACCAATCACCGAGGGTACTTAGAATTGATACTTTCGTACCTTCATGTAATTGGAATAAATCTGTACCGCTTTTATCGGGCGAACCTTTAATCATAACTACTCCATCCATAACTATTGCTTCCTGATGCTCAATCATTTGATTTTTCCGTATTCCTGAGAACACACCAAATGTTACACTAACAATGATTAAAACAAAAGAAATATAAAATGAGATTTTACGTACAGATTTATTTCTACCAAAGACAAACAATAGTGCAGATATCAGTGCAAAAATAAAAATAAAAGCTGATAAATAAAACCAATTATTTGTAGTTAGAGCTTTCATGGTTATTCTTACCCATTTTTTCAAGAAAAATACTTCTGACATTTCAATACGATCTGTAACTTTTTGATTAGCAAACTCAAGGTTGAATTTTGCATCTTCATAAGCAGGTGCTATGCGCAAAGCCCTCTCATAATTAAGAATTGCCTTGCCTAATTCATTCATTTTAAAATATGTATTACCGAGGTTGTAATATATTTCCGGTGCAACTCCTTCATCTTTCAAAATACTCTCATATTTTTCTGCCGCATCCTCATATTTTTTTTCTGAATACAACTTATTTGCTTCATCGAAGTTGGTTAAACCAGCCGATACAAACAAAGTCAATGACAACATCGATGTCAAAAATATCAACTTACGTAACATAAAGCTATAATTATTTTTTAACAACATCTTCCAATTCACTAATCACATTAATAGTCTCCTCATATAGATTACCCATTTCCTGCTGACCGGATCCGGGAGCAAAACGAGCAAATTCACAAGTAAATAAAATCTCATTTAACCGATTAATAAGCTTTTCGTCTATGTTCAATGACACCAAATTTTCCTTAATGATATCTTTATTAATTACGGCAATCGGAATAGACAATTTATCACTCAAATAACTCCAAACCGCTTTCATCACCTCTTCATAGAACTTTTCTTTATTTCCTGCATCTAAAAGTTTTTTCGCAAACTTCAATCTTTTTCTTGCTACTTTGTTAGCTTTGCGATTTTTCACCATTACAATATCTGCATTATCTTTAATCTGCTTTCTCAATAGAAGATACAAAATCAAGCTGATTAAGAGTGGCACAATATATAACAACCAATATTTAAAATGCTCAAAAACATAAACTTCTTCATTCTGAAGATTAATTTTTCCGGTATATATATATCTGATGTCAGTACCAAGTTGCTTAACATCCTCTTTATTAGAGAAATTACTTACAACAGGGCGATCTTCCACAGTTCCGTCACTTTTCAGTACCTGTACAGAATATGCCGGAGTTTTAAGTGACTTATATTGCTGTGTCATAGGGTCGAAATAAGACATTTCGGTAGATGGAATTTCGTAAGTACCCGCATGTCGAGGAATAAACATAATTTCAATAGTCTTATTACCCGACAAACCGGAAGAAGCAGTTTTGAAATTATTGTTCACTTTTGGATCATAAACCTCAAAATCATCAGGAAACCTAAAATCAGGATTTTTCAACAGTTTCATATTTCCACTACCACTGATATTAACTTTCAAGGTAACAGCTTCATTTACTTTAATCTGAGTTGAAGATATTGAAGAAGTCATATTATATTGACCGACAACTCCTTGAAAATTAGATGGTTTACCTGAAGGCAATTCTTTAATTTTTATTTTGGTTGGTGGTACTTCAACACTTTTTGCGACATTAGTATATGATTCAAAAAAATCATCAAAAATACTTCTTACAGGTTTACGACTTTGTACCCGAATTATAGCTTCAAACAGAGCCTTATCAATAATCAATTCACCGGCTGACTGAGGATAGAGAATAACCTCATAAAGTACAGCCGTCAGAAAATTTCTTCCATTATAATTCTCATATGCAAGCTGAGTATTACCGGTTCTTTCAAATTCTTGTTTAAGAAAGCCTTTGAAATCAGGCATGCTTTTATTGCTGAATTGAACGACATCATATGTAGTATACAGCTTATAAGTAAGTTTAATAGCCTCTTGTTCAAATACATTAGTACGAGAAAAGATTGGTCGTATAAACAAGTTTGATGCAGATATTGAAGCTTCTGCAGATGAAGAAGATGTAGACGCAGAAGAAGAGGATGAGGAAGATGACGATGACGCACTTTGATCATCTTCCGGTAATACTTTGATACTCAATCCGCTTGAAGTGTATTTCTCACCATTTGAAGTAATAGTAGCAGATGGAATAGTAAAAGTACCTGTTTTTTGAGCTTGCAGAGTAAAAGTATAAGTAATAGATGTTGAGGAAGTCATATTACCATTTATAATCTGAGTACTAAAACTTTCCGATTTAAATGGTCCGGCTAATATATCAAAATTTGTAATAGCAGGTGCCTTAAAATCAGACACTTTAGCATTAGCAGTAAAAGTTATCTGAAAAGGTTGTCCCATTATGACAGTATTTGGGGCAGAAGCTGTAAGCTTGACCTCATCATTTGCTTGCAGACTTACGACAGTCAGAAGCAAAACCACCATATAAATTATTTTATCTCTCATACTATGCAAAACATTCAGTCATACATAAAAACATAATTATCATCTTTCTTACCAATCTTTCTCAACTGTTTTACGAGAACTTGCAGGCTGTTTCTTCGCCTTTTCCATTGTGTCATTTTCATCCTGCATCAAAGCTTCAAGTATTTGCTCAGCTTTATCCTTAGATATATTCGGCTGAGGCTGTTCTTCCTTTTGCGATTCATCTTTCTGTTGTTGCTGCTCTTTTTCTTCAGGCTGCTGATTTTGATCCTGTTTTTGATCCTTATTCTGATCTTGCTGATTCTCTTGATTTTTCAGTAAATGTTGAGCTAAAGCAAGATTATAACGCGTTTCATCATCTTTAGGATTTACCTTCAATGATTTTTTATAAGCTTCAATGCTTTCTGCAACCTTTTTCTCCATCAACAATGCATTACCGGTATTATGCAAAGCAGCAGCAAGTTTATCTTTAGAAACCTTTTCAATTGGAACAGCTTTTTGATACTGCTCTAAAGCTTCAGCGTATTTCTCTTGTTTAAACAAAGCATTTCCCAGATTATAATTAGCTTCAAATGATTTTGAATTTTTTAGTAATCCTTTTCTATAAGCAATTTCAGCTTCAGTATATTTCTTTGCTTTATACAACTTATTACCTTCACGAACATATCCATTTTCCTCCTGTGCAGCGACATTTAGAACCGTGAACGATATCATCATAAAAAAAATCAACTTATTTGTCTTCATATAAAAACGACTACTTACAATTTATCCTTCAAATCGAATATTTTCATTCTACTTAAGCGTTTGTTTATTCTGCTAAAAATGAATATATCTATAATTATTAAAATAAGTGCAATAATGGCAAATGACTGATACTGCTCATTAAAACTTGAAAAAGTCGTAGTTGAAATCTCAGATTTTGCCAACTGATCCAACTCTTTAGAAATAGCTTTAAGTGCGGTATTAGTATTATCTGCTCTTACATAAATACCCCTTCCTGCACTTGCAATATCATTACACATTTCCTCGTTCAACTTTGAAACCACGACATTACCTTCTCTGTCTTTTCTGAAACTCATAGTGCCTTCAATAGGAATTGGTGCACCTTGCGGCTTCCCCATACCAATAACATGCACGACAACTCCTTTGTTTTGAGCTAACTTAGCAGCTTCTACAGCATTATCCTCGTGGTTTTCACCATCAGTAATCAAAATTATTGCCTTTGAAGCAACACTTTTAGGATTAAACGAATTAATAGCCAAATCAATAGCAGCACCGATAGCCGTACCTTGTCGTGCAATTAATTTAGGTGAAATGCTACTAAGAAACATTTTAGCAGACACATAATCGACTGTAATCGGCAACTGCGTAAAAGCATCGCCTGCAAACACAACCAAACCGACCTTATCATTGGTCATATTGTCGATTAGTTGCGATAAAATTTGCTTTGATTTACCCAAACGATTAGGAGTAACATCCTCAGCAAGCATTGAGTTTGAAATATCCAAAGCCACCATTACTTCAATACCCTGTCTTTTAACTTCTTCCTTTTTAGTTCCAAATTGCGGACGGGCAATCACAATCACCAAAAGTGCAACAGATACCATCTGAATAATAAACTTAACAGTTGGTCGAACTTCCGACACATTAGGCATTAATTGATTAAGTAATTCAGGATCACCAAATTTTATAATATTCCGCTTCCTTTGGATTTTATAGAAGATAAATATTGCTATCAGAATTGGTATGACTAACAATATAAATAAATATTCAGGATTTGCGAATCGAAACATACACTTTACAATTAAAAAGCATTAACTACTTATTTATCAAGGTATCTTTTTCAGATACGTATTTCTGACAAACACTTCAACAACAAGTAAAATCAAACCGGCAAGAGCAAATATCAAATACTGCTCATATTTCTTATTATATTCTTTCACACTGATTTTAGTCTTTTCCATTTGGTCAATTTCCTGATAAATACTACGCAACTTTTCATTATTAGTAGCACGGAAATATTTGCCACCTGTCATATCTGCAATTTCTATCAATGGCTTTTCATCGAAAGCTGATTCCATTTGCTGATATTGTTTACCAATAGGAGTCTGAATAGGGATATTTACTTTTCCATACGACCCAACACCAATAGTATATACCCTGATACCGAAAGTCTGAGCCAATTCTGCTGCCGAAACCGGAGCAATATCACCTCTGTTATTATCACCATCAGTAAGAAGGATAATCACTTTCGATTTAGCCTGACTGTTATGTAAGCGATTGACAGCGTTTGCAAGTCCGAGACCAATGGCTGTACCATCTTCAATCATGCCATACTCTATACTGTTAAATAAATTCACTAACACTGCATGGTCGGTAGTTAGCGGGCATTGAGTAAAACTTTTGCCGGCAAAAAGCACAAGTCCGATATTATCATTTGGACGTGAAAGCACAAATTCATTAGCAACAGTCTTTGAAGCCTCAAGTCGATTTGGACGGAAATCTTCAGCCAGCATAGAGCCTGAAATATCGAGGGCGATTACTATATCTATACCCTCTGTATTTTCAGTGCGCCACGAATTAGATGATTGTGGTCGTGCAATAGCTATTATTATCAGAATAACAGCAAGGACACGCAAAATAAACGGAAGATGCAGCAATCTGATTTTCATGCTTTTAGAGAAAGACTCCAAATGCTTATTTGTAGATATCTGCAAACTTGCGTCAGATTTATATAATTCTTTGATATACCAGAAAATAATCGGTATAAGAATTAAAAGAGCAAATAAATATTCAGGGTTATGAAATGTCATCTTCCTTTACCTCCTCTTCAGTTTTTAAATTTGTTTCATTAACAAAAGCATAAGCATTATTAAGACTCAGCTCGTGTTCATCAGGACCAACATTCCACTTGGCAAACTTAATTAAATCAGCCAAATGTAAAATCTGTTGAACTTTCACATACAAATCCTTGTTTTCCAATCTAAGAAAATTCAACTGAGTTAAAATCTCGTCAGATGTCATTTCTAAAGCCGGTATTTGATATATACCATCAATATATTCACGCAATACCTCAGTTAGCTCGGAATGATATTCCTTATGTCTATTTTGTTGCCACAATTTATCCTGTTTAATTTTATCAAGTTTCTTAATTGCCGTATCATACGGTGGAATTACAGGTTTATGTTCTTCAGATTTAATAACTGATTTTCTTTTCAGCAATAGAACCAAAAGATACACTATAGCTGCGAGTAAGATAGCACCTATCAACCAAGGCAATACTTTTTTAATAAAATACAACAGACTGAATTTTGGCTTAAATACATTTTTAATATCAGCAATCTGAATATTGGTTGTATCAATCTCGAAAGGCTGTATCACTTTAAGAGACAGTTCGTTAGTCCAGAAAGTATCCTCACCTTGAACAAAAGGAAATGATGGAATCAGATACAGACTATCATTGAAAGAAGTTAAAACAAGAGACTGTTTAATATTCAAGCTACCATCAGCAGTTTTAACCGTATCATCTTTCAGGCGTTCAACTATTTCAATGCCTTTTATAATTTCGTCTGAAAATAAAGGAGTTTGTATGATTTGATCAGGTGCTTGATTATACTCAAAAGACATTTTAGTTTGCTGACCGATCCAAATCTGCACAGAATCAAGACTTGCCTTAACGCTATTAATCTGAGCATTTAAACAATTGCCATGAATAAGCAACAGAAACATCAAAAATAACAAAACACTTCTTTTCATCTTCAAATATTTTCTCACTAAATAAAGAGTTTTCAAATTATTAAGCCCTCATTTTGAATAGTTTTAATAAAGTCTTCACATAATCGTCAGAAGTACTCATTGAAACCGAATCGACTCCTGATTTAGTAAACACCCTTTGCAGCTCAATTTGATTTTCGCCCCAGTGGTGACGATAACTTGTTCTCAGTTTTTTATCGGCGGTATCCACCCATATACGTTTACCGGTTTCAGCATCTTTAAGCTTTATCAATCCGACATCAGGTAAATCAGTTTCTCTGATATCAAATACTTGTAAAGCAACCACATCATGTTTACGATTTGCTATTGTCAATTCTTTTTCGAACTTACTATCAATGAAGTCAGATATAACGAAAGCAGTCGAGCGTTTCTTAATTGCATTAGTAAAATATCTCAATGCTTCAGATATATCGGTTTGATTATTTTCAGGCTGAAAAGTAATCATTTCACGAATGATATGCAGTACATGTTTACGACCTTTTTTAGGAGGAATAAACTTTTCAATTTTATCAGAAAAGAAAATAACACCTACTTTATCATTATTCTGAATAGTAGAAAAAGCAAGAGTAGCAGCAATTTCAGTAAACACATCCATCTTCATTTGAGATACTGTACCAAACACTCTACTGCCTGAAACATCTATCAGCAACATAACAGTAAGCTCTCTTTCTTCTTCAAAAATTTTGATATAAGGATGACCAAATCTTGCAGTTACGTTCCAATCGATAGAGCGCACATCATCACCATACTGATACTCTCGAACCTCAGAAAACGTCATTCCCCTACCTTTAAAGGCAGAATGATATTCACCCGCGAAGATATGATTAGATAATCCACGCGTCTTAATTTCAATTTTCCTTACTTTCTTTAAAATATCGCTGGTTTCCATATATTAAGGAACTTCGACTGAGTTTAAAATTTCGGTAATAATTTCGTCTGATGTAAGATTATTAGCTTCTGCTTCGTAGCTCAAACCTATACGATGACGTAAAACATCATAGCAAACGGCACGAACATCTTCAGGAATGACATATCCTCTTCGTTTGATAAAAGCATAAGCACGGGCAGCAAGGGCAAGATTTATTGAAGCACGCGGAGAAGCTCCAAAAGCAATCATATCTTTCAATGAATCAAGACCATATTCTACAGGGAAACGAGTAGCAAAAACTATATCTACAATATATTTTTCAATTTTTTCATCTATATAAACCTGACGTACAACATCACGAGCTTCAATAATTTCTTGTGGTGACAATATCGGAGTAACTTCCGGCTTATCCTTTTTAAGATTTTGTCGGATAATCAGTTTTTCTTCTTCTTTTTTAGGATAATTAATTACCACTTTCAGCATGAAACGGTCGACTTGAGCTTCAGGCAACGGATATGTACCTTCCTGTTCTATAGGGTTTTGAGTAGCCATCACCAAGAAAGGCTGAGGTAATTTATATGTCTTATCACCAATCGTAACCTGACGTTCCTGCATAGCTTCGAGTAGAGCACTTTGTACTTTTGCCGGGGCGCGGTTAATTTCATCAGCAAGGATTAAATTTGCAAAAACAGGACCTTTACGAATGCTAAATTCTTCTTTTTTCTGACTGTATATCATTGTCCCAATCACGTCAGCAGGCAATAAGTCAGGCGTAAACTGAATTCTATTAAATTCCCCCTTAATCAAATCGGATAATGTTTTAATTGCCAATGTCTTTGCCAATCCCGGAACTCCTTCAAGCAAAATATGTCCATCAGAGAGTAAACCTATTAGCAATGATTCAACTAAATGCTTTTGTCCAACAATCACCTTATCCATCCCCATTATCAGAGAATCAACAAAATAGCTTTGTTTTTCGATTTTCTCGTTTAGTTCACGAATGTCAACTGAATATTCCATATAATTAAAATAAAAATTTTATGTTAAAAGCAAACAAATGTACAACAAAATATATTTATAAATCATTGAATTAATAACTATTAACGCCATTTTAGATTATTAAGTAATGCGTAAATTATCATATAAAAAACCCGCATAAGTCAAATAATCATCACTTAATAATTATTTTCTCATGCGGGATAAATATTAATCGCAATATCAAGAGTTTATCTTGTTATTTCTGATTTTTCTCAACCCATTTTCTTGCATTAACAAAAGCTTCTACCCATGGAGTTATTTCATCATTTTTAACTCTATTTTCAGGATAGTACGCCCATTCCCATGGGAAAATTGCTCGTTCAAGATGAGGCATCATTGCAAGATGTCGCCCATCAGCAGAAGAAATAGCAGCAGCCGAATAAGATGATCCATTAGGATTTGCAGGGAAGTCATCATATGAATATTTTGCAGCAATATGATAATTTGCTTCATCTAAAGGTAGAACAAATTTACCCTCTCCATGAGCAAACCAAGTTGCTAACTTACTGTGTGATAACGAACCAAGCATAACCGAATTGTTTTCAGGAATAGTAATACCAACAAATCCGGAATCAAATTTATTAGAATCATTGTAAGACATTTTCACTTTACTATTGCCTTTTTGCTTGATTAAATCCAATTCAACCATCAACTGACAACCGTTACAAACACCCAGACTTAGAGTATCTTCACGTTTATAGAAGTTTTCCAATGCTAATTTTGCTTTATCGCTATATATAAATGCTCCTGCCCAACCTTTTGCAGAGCCAAAAACATCAGAGTTAGAAAAGCCACCGCAGAAAACCAACATATTAACATCTTCAAGATTTTCGCGACCATTAACAAGATCGGTCATATGCACATCTTTTACATCAAAACCTGCAAGATAAAGCGAATAAGCCATTTCTCTATCACCATTTGTACCTTTTTCACGGATGATTGCTGCTTTCACACCACTTGGCTTACGATCTTGAGTTAGATTAAACTGTGATAATTTGCCGGTAAATCCATCTTTAAACTTAATTTCCAATGGCTGGTTTTTATAGTTATCAAAACGCTGAGTAGCACAAGTATCACCGCTTTGTTTTCTGTCGAGAAGATAAGACGAATGATACCAGATATCTCTCAATTCATTTATAGAGAAAGTATATGATACCTTTTTCTTTTGAATATCTATACGTCTTTCTTCAATTGGAGTTGCAATATGCGTAAAACCTAAATTGTACGAATTAAGCACTTTCTCAACTACTTTTTTATCTTTTACTTGTATCAGGACACCCGGATTTTCAGCAAATAAATTAGTTGTTATGGAGTCACCTGCCAAAGTATTCAAATCAACTGATAATCCACCGGCATTATTACCGAAGCACATTTCCAATAAGGCGGTAATCATACCTCCCTCAGAAATATCATGACCGGCAAGAATAAGATTATTATTAATTAACTCCTGAATAGCTGCAAAAGCACATTTAAAATAATCAGCATCTTTAACAGTAGGAACATCATCACCAACTTTATTGAGAGTTTGAGCTAACACAGAAGCTCCAAGCCTTTGTTTGTCAAACGAAAAATCGATATGATAAATAGCAGTATCCAAATCATTTACAAGAACCGGACTAACAGTTCTCTTCACATCGGCAACTTCACCTGAGGCCGAAATAATAACAGTGCCGGGAGAGAAAACTTTTTCATCACCATATTTTTGTGTCATAGATAATGAGTCTTTACCTGTAGGAATATTAATTCCAAGAGCAATTACAAAATCGCTACAAGCCTCAACAGCTTTATACAAACGAGCATCTTCGCCCTGATTTTTGCATGGCCACATCCAGTTGGCACTAAGGGAAACAGACTTAATACCTTCAGCAAGCGAAGCCCATACAATATTTGTAAGAGCCTCAGCAACAGCCATTACCGAGCCGGCAGCAGGATCAGCCATCGCAATAAGCGGAGCATGACCGATAGCAGAAGCGATACCCGACTTTCCACGATAATCAAGTGCAACAACACCCAAATCACTCAATGGTAATTGAACTTCACCAAGACATTGTTGACGTGCAACTAAGCCGGTAACAGAGCGGTCGACTTTATTCGTAAGCCAATCTTTACAAGCAACCGACTCCATTTGCAAAACATTTTTCAGATAAGTTTGCAATTGATTATCAGACACTTCAAAAGGAGAATAATGTTCTTCAACTGTAACATCATTCATTACGGTTTTAGGCGGTTTGCCAAACATGTATTCCAGCTTAATATCGATAGGTCGCTGACCATCAGCTTGTTCGAAGACAAAATTCATGTCGCCTGTAGCTTCACCTATTACATACATAGGCGCTCTTTCACGTTCAGCTATTTTCTGAACTAATTCAATATCTTTAGCTTTTATAAGCAAGCCCATACGTTCCTGACTTTCATTACCAACAATTTCTTTTGCACTTAAAGTAGGATCGCCAACAGGTAATTGCGACATATCGATTTTACCTCCTGTAGTTTCAACCAATTCCGACAAGCAATTCAGATGACCGCCTGCACCATGGTCGTGTATAGACACAATAGGATTTTCGTCTGATTCAGCCAATGTACGAATAACATTAGCTACACGTTTTTGCATCTCTGGGTTTGAACGTTGAACAGCATTCAATTCCACTGCATTATCATAATGACCGGTATCCACAGACGAAACAGCACCTCCACCCATTCCGATACGATAGTTATCACCACCCATCATCACCATCTTATCACCTACTGCGGGTGTACCTTTTAGAGCATCTCTGCGATTTCCGTAACCGATACCACCTGCAAGCATAATAACTTTATCGTAACCGAATTTTTTATCATTTTCCTCATGTTCAAAAGTCAGAAGTGAACCGCAAATAAGAGGTTGACCGTATTTATTACCAAAATCAGATGCACCATTAGAAGCCTTAATAAGAATTTGTTCAGGCGTTTGGTACAACCATTTTCTTGGATTGATATTATTCTCCCAAGGTTTAACATCAGCCTTTATTCTATTTATATCTTCAGCTTTATTTCTTGGATAAGAAGTCATATATACAGAAATACCTGCACTCGGAAGACTTGCTTTACCACCACCTAAACGGTCGCGTATTTCACCTCCAGAACCGGTTGCACCGCCATTGAAAGGCTCAACTGTAGTAGGGAAATTATGTGTTTCAGCCTTCATTGAAAGCACAGTTTCAATTTGCTTGGTACCAAAAAAATCAGCTTTATCACCCGATTGTGGAGCAAATTGTTCTATAACAGGACCGGCATTGAAAGACACATTATCCTTATAAGCAGAAACCAACTGATTAGGGTTTTCCTTTGAAGTCTTGCGAATTAAAGAAAATAAAGAATCCGGCATTTCTTCACCATCAATAATAAACTGACCATTAAATATTTTATGGCGACAGTGTTCTGAATTTACTTGAGAGAAACCAAACACTTCTGAATCAGTAAGTTTTCGTCCAACTTTTTCACTTACTTCGTTTAAATAAAGAATTTCATCCTGACTGAGAGCGAGACCTTCCTGCTCGTTATAAGCAGCAATATCATCAATATAAATAATAGGATCCGGTTGCTTATCTATAGTAAACATATCCTGATCTAAAGAATTATACAAAGCCTCAAGCATAGGATCGTAATCGATTTCAGCAGAGGCTGTTGGCTTACTTTGTACAAATTTGAATTCTTCTATTCTTTCAATATTTGTAACACCCATATTTTGAGTGATTTCGACAGCATTAGTACTCCATGGCGTAATCATTTCACGACGCGGTCCGATGTAAACACCATCGACAACAGATTGGTCGAGAGCCTGAGCACCATCGAATAACCATACTAATTTTTGAATATCGTTTTCAGAAAGAACATTTACCGATTTAACGGCATATAAATTTTGAGATGCGGTTTTAAAAAATTTAATCATGAGGAAGTAGATTTTTTTGAAGTGCAAAGATAATATTTTTTACAGCTTTAAAAAATAAAAAAGAGACGAAAAATCTACGTCCCTTAATTTATTTTAAATTTCTTTATCCGAAAAACCATTTATGCAGTTCACCGTAATTTTTTTGATACAGTTTGTAAGCATCTTCAATAATTTGAAGTGCAACTTCTTTATTAAAATATTCTTCAACTACTACAGTCTTATTTTCAAGTTTAGTATAATCCTCAAAAAAGCTCATAGTCTCTTGACGCACATGAGGAGGAAGATCAGTAACATCATTATAATGATTAACACTTGGGTCGCCGGCAGCAACAGCAATGATTTTATCGTCAGCTTCGCCATTATCAAGCATCCTCATAACACCAATCACCCTTGCTTCCACAATACAAAGAGGCACTACATCTATACGTGATAAAATCATAATATCAAGCGGGTCTTTATCATCACAATATGTTTGAGGGATAAATCCATAATTATGAGGATAATACACAGAAGAATATAATACTCTGTCGAGTTTCAGCAGTCCGCTTTCCTTATCCAATTCATATTTAGCACGATTTCCTTTAGGTATTTCGATAATGCCCTTTACAACATCTACTCTATCGGTCTGAGGCACAACTTGATGCCATGGATTAAAATTACTTCTCATAAAATTTGTGCAGTGTGATCTTTTGTTTTTACTTCTTTCGGACTTATAACTCTCTCTATTATACCATTTTCATCGATAATAAATGTAGTTCTGAACATACCCATATACTTTCTGCCATACATAGATTTCTCACCCCATGTACCAAAGATAGTAGACAGTGTTTTATCAGCATCAGCAATCAAATCGAAAGGTAAGTCATATTTAGCAATAAATCCCTGATGAGATTTCTCACTATCGGCACTTACACCAATTATTTCGTATCCTGATTTTCTCAGCTCACTAAAATTATCTCGAAGATTACATGCTTGAGCGGTACATCCGGGAGTGTTATCCTTTGGATAGAAGTACAGTACAATTTTTTTACCTTTATAATCAGATATTTTTATTTCTTTTCCATCTTGATTGATACCAAGAACTTCAGGTGCTTTATCACCTATATTCAAAGCCATAATAATTTAATTTGAAATTAGAGCACAAATATATGGAAAAAAAGTGATTATCTCGCAGAAAATATGTTCCAATTTCTTTTGTTAAAATTATCCATAAAAAACGAAAGATAATTAACAAAAAAGCTAAGTGTTTCAAAACAATTTTGACCTCTACAATGTTAAAATATCAAACTAAAGTTACAACTATCATGGATTTAATAAAATTATTAACTATTGCAGTCATAAGCATTACAAGTTTTGGACTTACAACTACAGAGGCACAATGTCTTTCAGGTGATTGTAAAAACGGAAAAGGTACATTTAAGTATTATGATGGAGTTTACGAAGGTCAGTGGAAAAATGGTGAATGGGAAGGTAAAGGAACTTACACTTTAGATAATTCTTTTACATATGTCGGAACTTTTACTAATGGGTTACTTACAGGAAACGGCACCATGACATATACTGATGGCAGCGTGTTAGTAGGTAATTTTGTTGATGGCAAGCTCAATGGGAACGGAAAATTTACTAATAAAGATCGTGGTTTCTATTTCGATGGCACTTTCAACTCTTCATCATTTGTAACCGGCAAGGGGATTATCCCGTTTGGAGAAGATAAATACACTGGTGAATTATTAGACGGAAAAGTGAACGGCAACGGAATATACAACTATGCTAATGGTAAAAAGTTAGAAGGTGAATTCAGGAATGGCAGTATCTATAACGGGAAAGGATTTATTAACATGGGAAGCATGACTTTTGAAGGAGAATTTAAGGATGGAAAATATTCCGGATATGGTATACTAACTATCATTTCAGGTTCAGATAAGAAACAATTCGAAGGTATTTTTAAAGATGGTAATCCATGGTCAGGAACTGGATTTTTAAAATTTAATGATTTTGATTATTATAATGGGTCAATATCAGACGGTAAATATAACGGACAGGGAGAGCTAAAAATTACAAGCCAAAATACAAAGATATTGAAAGGATTCTTTAAAGATGGTAATCTGGTGAATGGCTGGGGACATGTAGTTATTAATGACATAACTATAGAAAGTGAGATTTCAGGTGGAAAATTCAATGGCAAAGGAACTGCATCAGACTCAAAAGGGAATAGGTTCTCGGGGACATTCGTTGACGGAATGTTTAGCAATGGTACATATACTGGTCACAATGGATATAAGTACACAGGTGGCTTTAAAGACAATAAACCTAATGGACAAGGAACAATATATTACAAGGACGGATATAAATATATTGGGAATGTATCTTATGGGCAAAGATGGGGAGATGGAACTCTATATAATTCGTCCGGCACCAAAGTATATGAAGGTCATTGGGGTTCCGACAAGCCAACCGGAACATATAATCAGTCGAGTTCGTATTGGAGTAACGATAATAGCTATGACGATTTTGACGAATATGACGAATATGATTATTAAAAGCAAACAACACTAATTTTAAAAAATATGAATAATTACAAATTCCACCTCGTACTATCAGTTTTATTACTGTCGAATATTTTTTCCTTCAGTCAGAAAAAGAGTCTATGCAATGCTTTAAACATACTCGAGCAATTGTCTGTTCAAAATTTCGAACCTCTTAAAAACGGAAAAGACACCGAACAGGACAAAAACGGATTTACTTATTTCTCACAGCTACAAATTACCGAAGCTGAAAGCACCCGTATAACAGATATTTTTAATAATGTAACTTTTACAGCTTATTTCGGTGTGTTTAACTCAAAAGAGCAAGCTCGCAATAAGGTTACAGAACTTACAAACTCTTTGAAAGGATGTTTTACAAATATGCAATTTTTCAGGTCTGTGGGGGAAATTCTACAAGATGATAGATACAATTTTGCGTTCTTTTCCGATCAAGGATTCAGACTATATAACGCAGCATTTATTATAAGGCAACACGCAGAACAATACTCGCTTAATTTTGAATTTCTGGGTATAAAAAAAGATAGGTTTTCCGATAAAATATCTGAAATGCCTTATAATGATTATGTTTTTGTGACTCAATCAAAGAAATCGGATAGTTTTAGTAATGATCTGGCAAAAACTATGGCTGAAGCTAAAAATACTTTTGCAAACTTCAAGGGTGATGAGATTGACCTTGGTTCATTTGTATCAACATTTTTCTCATCAAACTTTCAAATTTCCGGTTATAAGGACTGTTATATTGAAGAAAATTTATCCGGTAGAATTAGTTATGTGATACCATATTTAAAAGAAGAAAGTGGAGAAAATATTATGGCTCGTGCTCAAGATTGTATGAGCAAACTTGGTGAGGCTCTGGGTCCCGAATATGCTTTTAATGTTGCAATGGACGGCAGCACAATAAATTATGTCAAGAAGTCGAATCCAATGACTAAAATATTGAGTATCTTGCTAAAATCTAATTCAGATAATACCTATGATTTGGATATAATGATTTATGCTGCTAAATAGTTGATAAACTCTATTTTTCTTTTTTCTTAATCAAAAAACACATACCTATAAAAGTAAATAATCCATTTAGTATCAATCGCTCATGACTAAATTCATAGCCATTAAACCAGAGTTTTGAGTTTAAATCGAAGATAAGCGTAAGCATCGGAGATAAAATTGCAATCCATGGTACGAATTTATCTTTTACTTGTTTTTTTGTGATTATGCCGAACATAAAAATACCGAGTAGTGGACCGTAAGTATAACTTGCAAGCTTGTATACAGTTTGTATGACAGAGTCATCATTCAGCATATTAATAACATAAATAACAACAGCCATAATTATAGCCATAGCTGCATGAACTTTAATCCTCTGATTTTTCACTTGCTGTTCTGATTTTTTCTTAACTCCCAAAATATCAATCAAAAAAGAAGTGGTAAGGGCGGTAAGAGCTGATCCGGCAGCAGCATAAGCAGCAGATATTAAACCAATTACAAACAGAATACTAATAATTATCGGAAAATAACCTTTAGTTGCAAGAAAAGGAAAAACCTCATCTCCTTTATCCGGTAAAGCTATATTATTATGTGCAGCAAAAGTATACAGTAAAACACCAAGCATCAGAAACAGTAAATTAACAAATATCTGTAGAATGCCTCCTGTAATCATATTCTTCTGAGAATCAAATGTATTTTTACAACTAAGAGATTTCTGCATTAAATCCTGATCTAATCCTGAAATTGCAATAACTGTAAACACACCTGCAAAAAACTGCTTGAAGAAATATCTTTTATCGTTTATATCATCAAAGAAGAAGGTTTTAGACATACTCGAATTTGCAATTATATCAAACAAACTACCATCAATATTTCGTGCAATATAATATATACTCAGCCCAACTGTTACAATCAAACTAAATGTTTTTAAAGAATCCGTCCATATCAATGATTTTACTCCTCCTTTAAATGTATAAAGCCAAACAATACCCACAGTAAAAAGTAAATTAAGTGCAAAAGGTAAATTAAGCGGACCAAATACAAGTAATTGAAGTACGACACAAACTATAAACAGTCGAATAGAAGCACCTAACATTTTCGAAACAAAAAAGAACCACGCTCCTACCCTATATGTTGAAATTCCAAAGCGATTTTCAAGATATTCGTAGATGGAAACCAAATTCATTTTAAAGAAAAGTGGAATTAAAACAAAAGCAATAATAATTTGTCCGACTGCAAAACCAAGCACCATTTGCAGATAAGAAAAACCACTTACGGCAACCATCCCCGGTACCGACACAAAAGTAGCACCTGAAATAGCAGCTCCTATAGTAGCAAAAGCAACAACATACCAGGGTGATTTTCTATTACCTGTGAAAAAGCCTGCATTATCAGCCTTTCTACCCGAAATATAGGATACTGCAAATAGCAGAGCGAAATATAAGATGACTGTCAGTAGGATTGTAATGGGGGTCATATGTGATTAGTTTGGAGTTTGGAGATTAGTGATTGGTGATTGGTAATTAGTGATTAGTGATTGGTAATTGGTAATTGGTAATTAGTGATTAGTGATTAGTGATTGATAGAGACGCCCAAATTGGGCGTCTCTACGTTGGTTTGGCGGACATCATATATAATTATACGACATTTTATTCTTCATAAAGCAAATATGGTTTTCGTTGTTTTATAAATAAATTCACATCATTTTGCCACATTGCTTTTATTTCGTCAGCATTTTTTCCTTGTACAATCATTTTCCGTACATAATCTACTCCTATTAGCTTTTCAAAAAATGGACTAAAGAAAAAATTATCCATATTTAAGTTACGGTATGCATCAATCAAATAAGATAAATCTATACCTTTCGACCAAATATCTTTATGATACAATCCGCTGAGGTTCACGCCATAGCACAATCTATCCTGTTGAGGTGGACGCAAAGCCGACTTCATACTTTTGGGTGTAAATGTAAAGTCATAACCTTGCATATTGGGGTGACCATATATCTGAAATGGTAAATCTGTTCCTCTACCCAGACTTACCGGAGTGGCTTCAAAGAAACATATAGAAGGATACAAATATATAGATGTCATATTCGGCAAATTTGGTGAAGGCGGAATAGACAATGTATACAAAGTCTGATGAGTATAGTTTAAGCAAGTAATCACTTTTATATTGCATATCAAATCATTAGGCAGCCATTTTTCACCATTAACCATTTGCGCAAGTTCGCCTAATGTTAGTCCGTGAACCACAGGTATAGGTAGCCATCCGACACCGGACTTATACTTCATGTCGAGTATAGGTCCATCTACATAATGACCGTTGGGATTTGGACGATCAAGGATTAACATCGTCTTTTGCTGCTTAGCACAAGCTTCCATCAATCTTACCATAGTTATGGGGTACGTATAATAACGCAAGCCAACATCCTGAATATCAACTACTACAACATCAAACTTGCTCATAGCTTCTAAAGTTGGTTTTTCATTTTTACCGTCAAACAAGGATATAATAGGTACACCTGTTTTTTCATCTACGGAGCTGGCTATTAAATCACCCGCTCCAGCATCACCTCTAAAACCATGTTCAGGAGAAAAAACCGCGGTTACATTAATATTATTTTCAAGTAAAACATCAATAATATGTTTACCGTGTACTATACCTGTATGATTTGAGAATAGTGCTACTCTTTTATCTTTTAACATATACAAATACTCATTTGTACGTTCTGCACCAACAATAACTTCATTATTTTGTGCCATCGCAAAACAAGAAGTAAAAAGTAAAAAAGCAAGTAAAAAGGATAATTTGTGGTTTTTCATATATAAATAATGTGTTAATCCCGATAAATCGGGACAAGTAATGTCAATGTGGTATAATGATTAGTGATTAGTAATTTGTGATTATTATTGTTTATTTCATTCAAAAATACTACTTTTGCAAACATAAAAACATCTTTTTAATCTATAAAAAATGTTATTTATTATTTTTAACATTTAATTAATAAAATAATGGTAAGTATAACAGAATCACCATCTCGCTTTCCTCATTTAGACAGAATGTCGATAAACGAATTATTAACGGGTATTAACGAAGAAGATGCGAAAATTTATTTAGCAATACAAAAAGTACTTCCGCAAATTGAAGTATTGATTGACAAGATATTAGAAAGAATGCAACTTGGTGGTCGTGTTTTTTATATAGGAGCCGGTACCAGCGGACGATTGGGCGTATTAGATGCATCGGAAATACCACCAACATTCGGAGTGTCGCACGGTATAATAATAGGGCTGATAGCGGGAGGCGACACAGCATTGCGCAAAGCCGTAGAATCAGCAGAAGACAATACAGAGCAAGCGTGGAAAGATATGGAAGTCTACGACATTAACAAGTTGGACACAGTAATAGGCATTGCAGCTTCAGGTACAACACCTTACGTAATTGGAGGTATACAAAAAGCAAGAGAAGAGGGTTTACTGACTGGCGGTATTACTTGCAATCCCGGCTCTCCTTTATCCTTAGCAGCCGAACATCCTATTGAGGCGGTAGTCGGACCCGAATTTGTAACCGGCAGTACACGAATGAAAGCAGGAACAGCACAAAAACTGATTCTTAATATGATTTCTACCGTGTTGATGATAAAAATGGGGCGCGTGAAAGGCAATAAAATGGTGAATATGCAACTGACAAACAAGAAGTTAGTTGAGAGAGGCACAAGAATGATAGTTGAAGAATTAGAATTACCCAAAGAAGAAGCAAAAAGATTATTATTAGAATACGGCTCAGTGAAAAAAGTTTTGGATGCATATAAAAAAGGATAATCATGCATAACTCAGATCCTGTTATACATATTGGAATTGTCAGTGGAGAAGCTATACAATTTAAACTAAATGGGAAATTCACACTTGGCGGTGATAATCAAGAGTTTAAAGACCTTAAAGGTATTGTAAGCATTTCAGACAATAAATCTATTGTACTAAAGATTGGTGATTATGAACAAGTGTATACAGGAGATATAATACTTACGCCACAGAACGAACAAACCTGTGATTTTGAACTCTTTGATGTAACCATAGGTGTTCAGTTTCATTGGGAAAGAGCAGAAGATCAACGTTTTAGAGGAGATTTGAAATTCTATGTAGAAAATGGCAAGATAACGGCTGTTAATATTTTGTCACTCGAAGAATATTTGCTTAGTGTTATATCATCAGAGATGAGTTCGACTTCATCACTTGAATTGCTTAAAGCACATGCTGTTATATCAAGAAGCTGGTTATTGGCTCAATTAGAAAAGAGTAAGGCGGTAAAGGATACCGATTATACCACCTTTCACAAAACGGAAGATGGCTATATTAAATGGTACGATCGCGAAGATCACGACAGGTTCGATGTTTGTGCAGACGACCATTGTCAACGCTACCAAGGAATTACGATGGTAAGTTCACCAAAAGTCGCAGAAGCATTACAACTGACACGCGGAGAATCACTGACTTTCGATGGCAAAATTTGTGACGCCAGATTTTATAAATGCTGCGGAGGTGTTACCGAGCTATTTGAAAACACATGGGAACCGGTACATCATCCATATCTTTTGAAAGTAATAGACAGTAATTCAACTGATAATGGATATAATATGGATTTGACACAGGAAGAAAATGCAAAGAAATGGATACTTGGCAATCCTGGATCATTCTGTAATACAACTAACAAAGCGGTGATTTCACAGATGCTGAATAACTACGACCAAGAAACACCTGATTTTTATAGATGGGAAGTTAAATTGGAACAAAGTGAATTACAACAACTTCTAAAGGAGAAATTAAATATAGATGTAGGAGAAATTAAGGATTTAGTACCTTTAGAGCGTGGAGAATCGGGAAGAATAATCAGATTAAAAATCACAGGAGCTGACAAAAGTATTACAATAGGTAAAGAATTAGAAATACGCAAAGCATTATCAAAATCGCATCTTTACAGTTCAGCTTTTGTAGTAGAAAGGCAACTAAGTAAAACGTCAAATTCCGCTATTCCTGTATCTTTTACACTTAGGGGAGCGGGCTGGGGACATGGTGTAGGATTATGCCAAATTGGTGCAGCAGTAATGAGTACTAAAGGCTACTCGTATCAAGAAATATTAAAACATTACTTTCCGGGTTCAAACTTGGAAAAACTCTACTGAAAAGGTAAATTTTAAGATATGAAACAACTCATTTTAACTTTAAGCATCATTCTATGCTTACCTATTTTCGGACAAAAGCAAGCATCTGAAATTAAATTAGATAGACAGAAAATTAAATATGTCGACAAAGTAATACTTCAGTCAATTGAGAAGAACGAAATCCCCGGTGCAGTAATTTGTGTAGTATCATCAGAAAAGATTTTGTATAAAAAAGCTTATGGTAATAGGCAAGTCTTTCCAAAGGTAGAGAAAATGACCACTAATACAATTTTCGATTTAGCTTCTATGACTAAACCCATTGCTACCGCAACTTCAATAATTCTACTTGCAGAAAGAGGACAGTTACGACTAACAGATCCGGTATCGATGTACATTCCTGATTTTAATAAAAAAATACAGATAATACATTTACTCACACATCTATCGGGATTACCTCCTTATCCTCCGGTAAAACAAGTAAAAAGTGATATGAATAAAAATCAGGATGCACTGATGCAATATATCTTAAAGTGTAAAAAGCAAAGTAAACCCGGCAAAGATTTTACATATAGTTGTCTGAACTACATAGCTTTACAAAAAATCATTGAAACAGTAACCGGCAATAGCCTTAGTGATTTTACAAAAAAGAATATTTTCGATCATTTAGGAATGAAAAATACAATGTTTTGTCCTGACACTAAAAAATTAAAACTTATTGCACCCACAGAGATGCAGGACGACAATTCAGTATTACGTGGCATAGTACACGACCCATTAGCAAGAGAGTTGAAAGATGGAATATCAGGTAATGCAGGCTTATTTTCAAATGCAGATGATATGGCAAAATTTGCTATGGCAATGCTAAACAATGGTGCACTAAATGGAAATAGGATATTAAGTCCGTTATCAGTAAATGTACTCACTACCGTACCGGATAAATATTCAGAATTTGGTCGCACACCGGGCTGGGACAACTCATCAGCATATTCATCATGTAAAGGTGATTTTTTGAGTGAACACACTTATTCTCACACAGGATACACAGGCACTTCAATAGTTATAGACCCTGACACCGGCATTGCAATTATATTACTCACAAACCGTGTTCATCCTTATGATAAAAGTTCGACAACACAACTTAGAGCATTAGTATCAAACGCAGTAGCCGGAGCGATTACAAAATAACCTTTTTAGTTTTATTATTGATCTGATATTGATTTCAGGATAAAGTATTTTTAGTGATAGTTTAATCAATATTTGAAACAGCATTTAATGTAGAATAAAAAAAGCTGCTGCAAATTCTACAATTTACAACAGCTTTTCAAACAATAAATCACACAATCATCGAAAAAATCACCTTACAAATTTGGTCGACTGCCCATTGATTCGAATAATAAACATACCTTTACCAAGTTCGTGAGAATAAACACCATCAGTACGAACTTTATCGAGTAGCACACCATTCATATTATATAATTCGATATCAGACAAGCCATTCAATTCAATTTCAATACCCGAATAATTTTGTTTAATTTTGATCTCTTCCTGTTGATACTGATCCACATAAGTATATAAGAAAGGCAAAACAGACTCATGAGCACCGGCATACGTAGTTTCATCACGCTCAGTATCTAAGATATCTTTAAGTACACCTGCAAGACGAGGAACAGCCAAATTACCATCTTGTTCTGAATCCCCAGCAATTCTTAAATCACCGGTAGCAGCACTTTCAAAATTAACGTCTACAGATTTAGAGTTAGCATCTTTACCCGTATTACCTGCAAGATATTCAGCAAAAGTAGCATATGCAGTCTGATAATTGAGATTAAATCTTGCATTAGTATTGCCAGCTTTCAAATAATAGATATTATTATCAATTCCTGCAGGAACGGTACCTCTAATTAAGAAATTAGTACATTCATCTTCATCACTTATAAAGATATTATTCTTAATGTCAGGAGTACCGGCAGCAATGTTGATAGCACAATATGCACCTTGAGCATCCGTAGGTATCCCAATATTAGTTGGCTTGTTGGTCAGTGCATTAAGCAAAAATGTATTATGATAGATAAAGCAGGTAGAGCCGCATCTGATAGCCTGCATCATGGTTTCACCGGCAGTAGCATTCGTTTTATCAAATCCTGTAAAAAAATTATTAGTAATGTACCAATTACCACCACCGCTTGCAATAATACCTCTTAATCCATAAGCACCTGCAGTTGCATTGGCAGACTTCATCTCCATCACTTTATTACCATCGAAAATAATATCTCCAGCCACTCTGGAATTACCCATAACCACAGAACTCAACACGCCGGCTGCTGTTTGATTAATACGAAATTCATTATTCTTAATCTGAACACCATCTACATCATTTAGGAAAATACCACGTGTACGAGCATTAATCACATTGTTACTAATAACTATTCCACTTGCAGCTTTGTCAGGAGCAGCATTGGCATAAGTACCTATACCTTGACTTGCAGTATTCACAGTAGCTGTAATATGGTTATTGTCAATAAGAATATTGGAAGGCATTTCTTTCGGGGAAAAACCAGTATTACATCTCAAATAAATACCATAACCACTATTACCATTAGTAGCAGCTTGTTGAAGGATAATCATATTTTTAATCTGAATATCAGAAGATCCATTCAAAATAAGAAGAGGAGGATTGCCTTGATGATGCGTCATGGAAGTTTCGATTTTTAATCTACGAGTACTACCTCCTTCGGCATAACCTTCAAATATGATATTCTTTGAAGGCACCATATCTGCCCATGCTAAAGACATCTTTATTCCAACAATCAGCGAACCCGATGGACCTGAATTATCATCCTCAGCATGACTAAACGTTATCGTCCTATCCACATCTGAATCGGGACGAATGGTAATAGTATACTCGGATGGATTAATTAGTCCCACATTTGTAGTTTGCGTAATATCACCATTGATATATAACGTAATATTTCCTGCAATTCCGTTGTCATTAATTGCAGTAAAAGCGTCGGTCAGAGATGTGTAGAAAGTACTACCATCACCTGGATCATTTGGAGCATAATAATTACCTGCAGGAAGTGCATCAGCCAAAACAACCCCTGTTGATAGAGCTACAATAAGAAGAAAAGTAAAAATTTTTTTCATAAGGCGACATGTTTTAAATTAGTAATATAAGATTAAATTATTAAAAAATAAATTCATTAACTTGATGTCAAAGTTATACATATAAATTAGAGTGAACAACAACACCAACAGTATGAGAAAGCAAATAACAGGTTATTCTAAAGGTTATATCATTGAATATCAAATATTTACATATCTTGCGCAATTAAATATTAAGCATTTATTTTAAGTTATTTTATATTATAGATATATAGTTTAACACAAAAAGTCATTTATAAAGGAAAAAACATGATAAATATAAAATTATTTAATTAACTTTGCAACGGTTGAATCATCATGTATACAGTACTAATACTAATATAATTATGAGACTAATAGCAGAAAGTGGATCTACAAAAGCAGAATGGAGTTTAGTTGAAGGTAGTCATGTCATGGAACATGCCTTCACAGAGGGTATTAATCCTTTTTTCCAAACGAGGAGGGAGATTAGTCGAGTTATTCGTTTACAGCTTCCTGAACAGTTTTTTACACGTAAATTAGACGAGATATTTTTTTACGGCGCAGGCTGTACATCCGAAGAGAAGAAAAATACAGTTAAAGCCTCGTTAATTTCTCAATTCAGAGTGCCAACATTAGTTTACAGTGACCTTTTAGCTGCCGGTCGCTCATTGTTTGGTAGCGAAAAGGGAATAGCATGTATACTTGGAACAGGCTCTAACACAGGAATGTATGATGGTAATGAAATTATCAAAAACGTAAAATCTTTAGGATATGTACTTGGTGATGAAGGCAGTAGTTCGGTTTTAGGCAAGATGTTTCTTAGCGATTGTTTAAAAAATCTTGCGCCTCAGGAACTAACAAAGCAATTTCATGAAACATTCGAGCAATCAGTAGATGAAGTATTAGACATGATATACAATCAACCTTTCCCTAACCGTTCGCTATCAAAATTTTCATTTTTTCTATTAGATCATACAGATAATGAATATGTTTACGACCTAATATCTAAAAATTTCAGAAGGTTTTTCAGAAGAAATATATTACAATACGACTATCAGAAATTCCCTGTAGGTTTTATTGGCACTATGGCTGAAAGTTACAAAACAATTCTACATGATGTTGCCAACGAATTTGAAGTTACCATAGCTAAAATTACTGAATCGCCCATGAAAGGTTTGATAGATTACTACTATCCAAAATTGATATAAAAACAAAAAATCTATCAGCGTTAAAATAAAGAAATCAACAAAAACTAATACGAAAATTTATGAAACAATTATTTTTAGGTGCATTAATATGCTTTTGCACAACCGCATCTTATTCTCAGGGAATAAAGATAACAAGTACTGAAACACTTAATTTACCAAAAAGCGAATCAGCATATAGTCCGGTTATCAGTCCTGCCGGTGATTATATTCTAATTACCGGAAATGATTTGAAAGGTCTGAGTAAGTACGACCTTGCAAGCAAGCAACTTTCAACGATAACGAACGATAAAGGAGCGGGATTCGATGTGCAGATTTCAGAAGACGGCAGTTTAATAGCATTCAGAAGTCAGATTTATAAAAACCGCCTCAAATACACCACATTAAAAGCAATAGACTTGAAAACAGGCAAACAGCAGGATATCATAAAAGACAGTCGGGATATAGAAAAATATATTATCAAAGACGGAACTGTTTTAGCGGTTGAGAAGGGTGTTGTAAAATCTAAAAGGATTACAGGCAAGCAACTTACAAAAACACCTAATATCAGCAGTATACGTCAGGGACAATTATATTTGAACAAAAACAAACAAGCTGATAATATATCGCCGGCAGGTAAACAGTATAATTATTTATGGACAAGCATTTCACCTGATGGCGCAAAAATGTTATATTATGTAATTGAATTAGGAAAAGCATTTGTCAGCAATATTGACGGAACAAATGCAGTTTCATTAGGCACGTTACGAACTCCCAAATGGGCTGGAAATAACTGGGTAGTAGGTATGAAGGATTATGACGATGGAGTTACAATTACATCTTCAAAAATCGTAATCATCTCATCAACAGGTAAAAACAGAACTGATTTAACCGATAAATCAGTTATCGCAACAAATCCATCATCAAGCATAGATGGTAAAAAAATAGTATACAACACGAATGACGGGAGAATACAACTATTAACCTTAGAATTTTAAATCTATCCCTTTTAAAAAATCAATTAATAATTTAGCACATTATTTACGTATGAAAACACATATTATAAAATCAACTGGCTTTCTTTGGTTGGCATTATTCGTTTTTTTGAATATTTATGCTGATAATACATTAAACCAAGCAAGAGTATATATAAACCCAGGTCACGGCGGTTGGGGATCTAACGACCGCCCATTGGCAACAATCAATTATGCAATCCTCGATACATTGGGGTTTTTCGAAACTAACACCGACCTTGTGAAAGGTTTATCTCTGCGTGATGAATTGACAAATGCAGGAGTAGGATATGTTCGCATGTCACGCACTAAAAATGGAATTGCTCCTCAATCACAAGACACTTTAAATCAGCATGAAGTGTATGAGGGTAACGGTCAGCTTTCTACCCTATCAGTAATTTGTGCAGATGTCGAGACCAACAATATGGATTATTTCATTTCTATTCATAGCAATGCAGCAACAGAGGGCACTTCAACCAACTATCCATTATTATTATTTCGAGGTACAGATACAGAACCGGGCAATGGTTTAACTCAGGCAAGAAATATGGCAAGAGATGCTTGGAAATACATTGCTAAAAATGGTACCACCTACCATTCATCATACACAGGAGCAAATGACAATAATACACGTGGAGATATATCATTCTATGGTTCAAGTTCAGCAGTTCAGGGCTATGTTGGTTATCTTGGTGTACTCAAACATGGATGCGATGGCTATTTGAGTGAAGGATGTTTTCACACATATCAACCTGAGCGTCATCGACTTCTGAATGATGATTATTGTAAACAGGAAGGCGTAAGATATTCGAGAGCAATCAGAGCATGGTTTGGCGACAATACCGAAACCAAAGGATATATAATGGGTACGGTAAAAGATAAAAATCAGGCATTAACACATAATCTATATAATTATAAGGTAGGTTCATTCGACCAATACAAACCACTGAATGAAGTAACAGTAACATTAGAAGATGCTAATAAAACCGTAGTTGGCACATACAAGACCGATAAAGAACATAATGGAATTTATGTGTTTGGAAAATTAAATCCCGGAACATACACATTAGTATATGACATCCCCGGTTATTGGAAAGAAACAGAAGAAATTGAAGTCAAGGCTAACGAAACTTCCTTTATTAATAAATTACTTACAGATTTAGAAAGAGAAGATCCCAATATTGAAGATGAAGTTCTGGTTACAGAAGTGTTAGACTTCCCACATCCGGTTCAAGATGGTGATATAGCAGCAGCAAGTACATATTTATTTGGAAAAACAAAAGAATTTACAATCAGCGCATTAGAAGCGTTAACAGTAAGAAGAGCATTATATAGAAACGATAAATATTATATTCTTGCAGTTGATGCTCAAAAAGCACCTAAGTTATTGGTTATTAATCCCTCGACAGGAGAGTTAATAAAAGAAATGAGCACAAATGGCATATCTACAGAAGGTTATGCAGGCAAAAATCACTTATATAATCTTTCGGATATTGCCTTTACGCAAGACAATGTCTTAATCGGAGTAAATTCGACAGTAGTAGGAAAAGAAGCCAACACATATCAGCTTGGCGATTTCTATGTATACAAATGGCAGGCAACAGGCGAACAATCATTAGAAGATGTAGATCCACAAGTATTTTTGACATTGCCGACCAATAGCAGTGCAAGTTTAGCTGCGGCGGGCAACAACAACTCTAACCTGATGGCAAACAGCTTTACGGTATCAGGAACATTAAACAATCTTACAATTATTTTCGATTCACATGCAAGCAATAATTGGAGTGAAGCTTCAAACTGGTCGGTTCGCTATGTAGCATGGAAAGTTGAAAACGGTGTAGTTACAGGTACACAATACAATAACTCAGGATATACAATCGGAACAGGAGTACTTGGAGGATTTGGAGAAGATACGAAAATCACACTCTCTCCTACCGCACCAAACAGATTTATCGTTGATGGTAATAAAATCAGTTCTATTGAATTTGAAATGAACTGGTTAAGTAACGATAATATTAAAATAGGAACCCTATCAGCAGAGATACCTCAGACATCAATGGGTGGTAATAGTTTCAGATATACAAATAAGGTATACACAGTAGAGCCGGTATGTAGCAAAGAAATAGACAACAGCTATAACTATCAACTTCATCTTTATGATAATACCAACGGAATAGGCAATGCAATAAAGATTGGAGAAACTACTGCTGATATAACTAATGAAACAGAACTTTTAAAGATGTTTGCATTTGGTATAGTTGAAAATGCTGATATAAATCTACATTATCTTGTGGGCAATAAAATAGTGCAATACAGCACAAAGAACCTAACTCAGCAAGAATCATCAGCAAAAGCTTTTGCATACAACCTGTCATCAGAATACGACAGCGAAACAGGCGAATATAACATTAATTATACGCTTAACACAGATGTTAGTGCAGTGATTTTGAGTTTAACGGATATTGCATCTGGTGAGATTGTAAAAACAATCAACTTAGATGACACAGACAAAGGAACACATACAGCAAAAATCATCGCAGAAGATATACCTGAAACAAGCGAATATAACTGGAAGATAGAAGTAAAAGCACCAAATGTAACGCGCTTCACTAAACTATCAGACGATAATATGTTATATAAATACTTTGCACCTAAGGGTATAGCAATAGACAATTCGCCTTTGAGTCCGTATTTCGGTAGAATTTATATCACCAATACATCAGAAGGCACAGTAACTTCAAGAGCCACAACAACAGGCATATACGTACTATCGCCAGACGCAACAGATATTACAAGTCAGGGCAACAACGCCTACAATGGCGGAATAGCATGGACAGGAGTAAATGGTGAAGGTCCGCGTAAACTAACAGTAACATCCGATGGCAGAGTATTTATAGCCGATGCAAGTCTGACCAATGCAGGAATATACTATATGAATCCGGAAACCTTTGCAGTTAGTTCATTATTCCCCGGCTCAACAGTTTCAGCAGGCGCAGTTAAGATAGGCAGCACTCAGGTATCCGGTCAAATTGTGGCTATAGGATCACGAGGAAGCGGAGAATCAACACAACTATATGTAGTTGACAAATCATATCCAGGTACACAGTCATGGAAAAAAATTGTAAACACATATAATATTGGAACCGGCACTACATGGACAAAAGCACCAAGTTATACCATTACACCAAGCAGCTACGTTGGCAACGACAACAGCAGTATCATACCTGTATCAACAGGTTATTGGGCAGGACAATACAGAGGAGCAGGTAGCAATACCACAGCAAATCCATGTGTATTGTATTATAGCGACAGTTTCAAGGAAACAGTGTTCAATACAGCAGAATTTAAGGATAAAGCCGGTGCAACCATCGTATTAGATAAAGCATCTCAAAACGGCGGTTTAGCAGTTGACGAAGCAAGAGGACTGATAGCATTAAGTTATGATGGCGGATTGTATGTGTTTGACTACAAGCTCAACAAAGACGGAATTCCAGTGGTAAATCCTAAGTTCAAACATACATTGGGAGTTGCATCAGTTACATACGACGATTTCGCATTCGATTATGCAGGCAATTTATATGCAGTATCTAATTCAGGTAAGTTTATAAGCGTGTGGGCAATGCCAACCGACAACAATAGCATAACTACGCCTGCACAAAGTAAGTACAAACTGACGAGAGGTGGTTATGTAGGCACAAAACAACCTGATACACAGTCGCGTATATATCCAAATCCGGCTAAGGATTTCATAATCATAGAGCAATCTTCAACCATTCAAAACGTACAAATTTTCGATTTAAGCGGTAAGCAAGTAATCAGTCACACGAACTTTAACAACACAACTGCAAATATCGATATTTCAATATTACAGCAAGGAGTGTACATAGTAAAAGTTAATGGAGAAAAGGGAGTAAGAATAGTGAAGAATTGAGGGAATTTTGGATTGAGGTAGAGACGTACAAATTGTGCGTCTCTACTTCAATCCTATGCAGGAAAATAAAGCGACAATATCTTTAAAACACTGAGATATAAGTTGAAACAAGACAAATCCCTTCGCGTAAGATTATTAGATTTGCCCTTTTTACAAACAGATGGATTACGAGATTATCAAATTAATGCTATCACCAATCTTGAAAAATCCTTTAAAGATTTGTACAAACAAATTACAGAGAAAGAAAAGAAACAATTTGCTTAAAAAGCAAACGTAAAGACTGTTTTACAAGAGGTAAAAGATGTATTGAAAGCTTATAATCCAGATCGAATTACGAATTAAAAATCAAGTATAAATGAGAATAAACTCCGAAATTCGTAATTCGTAATTTTGAATTAAAATAATTTTTCACTAAAAAGTAAATATCTGAATAAAGCGCAAAAACTCATAGAAGAACACAAACGAAATATCTTCAATTTCAATCTGAAAGATTATTTTTGGGGTAATCCATTGGCAGATATTTATTCGGGTTACAGAAATCCGAATTTTGAGAAGTTTACTGAAATGGTAGTCTATTTTTCCGAAAAAGTACAGCCATTCAAAACTAAAATGAACAAGCTGTTGTTCCATGCCGATTTTCTAATGTTCAGGAAAAGCTGTTTTTCAATAAGTGGAACCCGTTATTTTGCTATCAATATGGGACCTGTACCGCATAATTTTCAAAGTATTTTTGAGTATTTATCTAATAAAGATGAAATAGATATCCATTATTTTGATTTCGCAAACGGTGGATTTGGCGAACAGTTTATAGCAAGACAAGATCGAGCATTTAATGCTAATCTGTTTTCAACAGAAGAATTGGAAATTTTAGAAAAAGTAGCCACCACCTTTAAGAATACTACAACAGCCGATATTATAAAGTTGAGCCATTTAGAAAAAGCGTGGAAAGAAAATGAACAAGCAAAAAAAGTAATTAGTTACGAGTACGCATTTGATTTAAAATTAATTACAAATTAAAAATTACGAATAATCACCCCACACTCACCACTTCTTTCTGTTAAATTTACTTAATTGTGCGCGCACACAACACAACATCCAAACAAATCATTTATCTTTGTGTGCGCACACATGGTTCAAAGCACAAATAAGTATGAAAGTAAAAATTAGCGACATAGCAAAAAAATCGGGAGTATCTACCGGCACTGTTGATAGAGTGTTGCATAAACGCGGACATGTGTCGCCGGAAAAACTTGAGCTTGTAGAAAAAGCTCTTAAGGAACTGAACTACGAGCCTAACTTACTGGCGAGCTTTCTTGCTTATAAAAAAAGCTATGTTTTTGCTGCTATTGTGCCCTATTTCACTGATGGCAGTTATTGGGAACTTGCATGTAAAGGAATTGTTAAAGCTGCAAACGAGTTGGATAAATTTAAGACTAAAGTTGAATTACACCACTTTAATCAGTATGATATAAACTCTTTCCGTGATGCTGCAAATGCGGTTTTGGAACAGGATTATGATGGTGTGATAATGGCAACTCTGTTTGAAAATCCCATTTTACAATTATCTCAAAAATTAGACGAAAGGGACATACCATATATCTATCTCGATTCTGATATTCCCAACCAAAATAATCTCGCATATTTTGGAAGTGATACTTATGTAAGTGGTAGAATTGCAGGACGTATCTTGTTGACTACCTCATCAAATATGCAAACAATCTTTTTTGCTCATATAAAATTCAAATATGCTGATATTTCTGTGCAAATGCGAAATCGTGAACGCGGAATAATGGATTATTTGAATGACAATGGTTATCAAGGTGTTATAGAGCATATCGAAATTGATCCTGATAATCATCTGGAGGGTTTACAAAAATTGACTCAACTTTTGGAAAACAGTAATTATTCTGTTGGTGGCATTGTTTTGAATTCTCGCTTTTATGAACTTGCAAAGGTTATTCATTTGCTGCCAAAACATCTGAAGGATAAGTTATACTTGATTGGACACGACGCTATCAGCGAAAATATAAAGGCTTTGAAAAATAATGACGTGAGTTTTTTATTGTCTCAGCGAACTGATTTACAGGGCTATGAGGCTGTAAAGGCATTGGCTGATTTCCTTATTTTCAAAGAACAGCCTGAAAAATTGAATTATATGCCGATTGATATTGTTATTTCAGAAAACGTGGATTACTATTATAACACAAACAAATAATCGCAATATAAAATGAAATATACTTTTTTACTTTTATTCACCGCAACATTGTTTTCATACTCAAATACACTGAAATTGAGTGTTGAAAATAAGCTTGATTTTGGCAGATCTGAGGAGATGGTTGAATTAGACGTAAATAGATTGGCGAAAAAACTGTCAGCTTTAAAGGCAGGTGAAACTTATATAGTAAGTTGCGAAAATGAAGTTATGCCTTCTCAAATTACTTTCGATGGCAAATTGATTTTTCAAAGTCATTTAGGGGCTTCTCAAAAATTAACTTATTATACCGGTTTTGGATGGACAAAGTCAGAATTCAAGACAGTAGAAGATTTTCGAAATTACACAAAAAGGTATTATCAAGCAGTAAAACAACCATTTATAATAAAATTTAAATAAATAACCACAAAAAGTAAATGTTTTAAAATGAAAAAGATTGTAACTTTTGGAGAAATCATGCTTAGATTGGCAACACCCAGATACGACCGTTTTATCCAATCTAAAAGTTTAAATTCTACCTTCGGTGGAGGTGAGGCAAATGTTTCTGTATCTTTAGCTAATTATGGCTTACCTACTGAATTTGTTACACGCTTGCCAAAAAATGATATTGCTGAATGGTGTCTATCTGAATTGCGTAAGTATAATGTTGGCACTCAGCATATTGTAAAAGGAGGCGAACGTGTTGGTATTTATTTTCTCGAAACAGGTGCTGTTGCTCGTGCTTCTAAGGTGGTGTACGACCGCGCTCACTCCAGTATCGCAACTATCGAACCCGGCATGATTAATTGGGATGAAGTGTTTAAAGATGCTCAATGGTTTCATTGGACAGGTATAACCCCTGCTATTTCTCAGGGAGCTGCTGATGTTTGTCTCGAAGCTATAAAAGAAGCAAACAAACGTGGTATTACGGTATCAACCGACTTAAACTATCGCAAGAATTTGTGGAAATATGGTAAAACTGCTTCTGAAGTGATGCCTGCTTTGGTTGAAGGTTGCGATATAATTCTTGGTAATGAGGAAGATGCTGAAAAGGTATTCGGTATTAAACCTGAAGGTTTTGATGTTGCTCATACCGGTGGCGAAGTTGATGCAGCAGAATTTGAGTCAGTTTGTAAACAATTGATGAAAAGATTTCCAAGAGCAAAAAAAGTAATTATCACTCTACGTGGTTCTATCAATGCAAATCATAACACATGGGGTGGCGTTCTTTATTCTGATAAATTGTATGAATCAAAACGTTACGATATTACACATATAGTCGACCGAGTTGGTGGTGGCGATTCATTCATGGGAGGTTTGATTTATGGCTTGATTAGCTATCCAAATGATGATCAGAAGGCTCTTAACTTTGCAGTTGCAGCATCTTGTCTGAAACATACAGTTTATGGCGACTTCAACTTAGTAACTGTTTCGGAAGTAGAGAACTTAATGAAAGGTGACGGCTCCGGACGTGTATATAGATAATACTCCACCGCACCCTAAGCGAAGTCGAACGGTAACAATTTACAATTAATAATAAAAAAATCATGATTAATCAATTTTCATTAAAAGGAAAAGTTGCTCTGGTAACAGGAGCATCTTATGGAATTGGCTTTGCAATGGCTTCAGCTCTTGCAAAAGCAGGAGCTCGTATCGTTTTTAACGATATCAATCAGGAAATAGTTGACAAAGGTATGGCAGCATATAAAGAAGCAAATATTGATGTGAAAGGTTATGTTTGTGATGTAACCGACGAAGATGCTGTAAATGCTATGGTTGCTCAAATTGAGAAGGAAGTTGGCGTTGTTGACATACTTGTAAACAATGCAGGAATTATAAGACGTATTCCTATGCATGAAATGTCGGCTACAGAATTCCGCAAAGTAATCGATATCGACCTAAATGCTCCTTTCATTGTAGCAAAAGCTGTTATCCCTGGTATGCTTAAGAAAGGTCACGGAAAGATTATCAATATCTGTTCAATGATGAGTGAATTAGGACGCGAAACTGTATCGGCTTATGCTGCTGCAAAAGGTGGTTTGAAAATGCTTACTAAAAACATTGCTTCTGAGTATGGCGAATTTAACATTCAGTGTAATGGCATAGGTCCAGGTTATATTGCAACACCACAAACAGCTCCATTGCGCGAGAAACAAGCTGATGGTTCACCACATCCTTTCGATTCTTTCATCATTGCAAAAACTCCTGCAGCTCGCTGGGGAACGCCGGAAGATTTGCAAGGTCCTGCAGTGTTCTTAGCATCTGATGCTTCAAACTTTGTAAACGGTCACATCCTTTACGTTGATGGAGGTATTTTGGCTTATATCGGAAAACAACCTAAATAATCCATTCAAATTAAGCTTATGCGTTTTTCGAAAATTCAAACCATACAAGCGATAGAAAACACTGGTATAGTACCGGTGTTTTATCACAAAGATTTAGAAACAGCCAAGCAGGTTGTAAAGGCTTGCTACTTAGGCGGAATTCGTGCATTCGAGTTTACCAACAGAGGTGATTTTGCTCATGAAGTGTTTGGCGAACTGAACAAATGGGCAGCACAAGAATGTCCGGAAATGATTATGGGAGTAGGTTCAATAGTTGATGCCGCAACTGCAGCTTTATATTTGCAATTGGGTGCCAATTTCGTGGTTGGTCCGCTCCTTAATCCCGATGTTTTCAAAGTCTGCAACCGTCGCCAAGTGCCATACATGCCCGGCTGTGGCTCAGTTTCAGAAGTTGGATATGCTCAAAAATTGGGTGCCGATGTAGTGAAGGTATTCCCTGGTGATGTTTTGGGAGCTGCTTTCGTAAAAGGCATCAAAGCTCCGATGCCGTGGACAAAAATTATGGTCACAGGAGGAGTTGCTCCTACAAAAGATAATCTTTCATCATGGTTCTCTGCCGGTGTTACTATAGTTGGAATGGGATCCAACTTGTTTCCAAAAGAAGTGTTAGAAAAGGAAGAATGGTCGAAGATTACTGCCTTATGTGAAAATGCATTGGAAATCGTAAAACAAGTTAGAAAATAATATATGGAAAAAATATTTGGATATATAGTTGGACTCGGGGCTCCTGTAATGATGCCTCTTATTTTCTCGATTTTAGGTATTTCCATTGGTATCAAACCGGGCAGAGCAGTGAAAAGCGGCTTGCTTGTAGGTGTGGGTTTCGTCGGACTTTCTATTGTTACTGCATTGCTTACCAGCAGCTTAGGACCAGCACTAAATGAGGTTGTTACTGTTTATGGATTACAATTGAAAATCTTTGATATGGGATGGCCTGCTGCAGCAAGTATTGCTTATAATACAACCATTGGAGCTTTTGTCATTCCGGTATTGTTGGGTGTAAACTTAATAATGCTTTTTACAAAAACAACTAAAACAGTCAATATCGACTTATGGAATTATTGGCATTTTGCTTTCGTTGGTGCTATAATTTATTTTGCATCAGATAGTATTTGGTGGGGTTTCTTCGGCGCAATTATAGTGTATATCATCACATTGATTATTGCTGACTGGACAGCTCCGATGTTCCATAAATACTATAAAGATTTGGATGGTATTTCTATACCACAGCCTTTTAGTGGAGGTTTTGCTCCAATTGCAATGGTTCTCAACAAAGGTTTAGATATGATTCCGGGTATCAACAAAATCAATATTGATGCTGAAGGAATGAAAAAACGCTTTGGGTTGCTTGGTGAGCCTTTGTTCCTTGGAGTTATAGTAGGTATTGGAATTGGTGTTTTTGCAAAATACAATTTCCAGAAAGTAATGATGTTAGGTGTTCAAATGGGTGCTGTGATGGAATTAATTCCACGTATCACCGGACTTTTCATCGAGGGTTTAAAGCCTATATCGGAGGGCACCAAAGAGCTAATTGCTAAAAAATTCAAAAGAAGCTCAGGTCTGTATATAGGTATGACACCTGCTTTGGTAATTGGTCACCCCAGCACTTTAGTTGTATCTTTATTGCTGATACCTGTAATTATTGTGTTAGCAGTGATTTTACCTAATAATCAGTTCTTGCCTTTGGCATCATTAGCGGGAATGTTTTATCTTTTCCCACATATTTTGCCTTTCACTAAGGGTAATGTTTTCAAGACATTTATCATTGGATTGATTATTTTGGTTGCAGGTTTATATATAACAACTAACTTAGCTCCTGCATTTACAAAGGCTGCTGTAGATGTTTACGCAAAAACAGGTGATACCGCAGTAAAAATACCTGATGGCTTTGATAATGCTGCTGCATTAGACTTTGCTTCCAGTCCATTTTCCTGGGGTGTTTATCATCTAACACATTCTATCAAAGTTGTAGGGCCAGCCATTTTGATTCTTATTACTATGGCACTTATGGTTTGGAATAGAATAACAATAATAAAAGGAATCAAAAGATCAGAAAATAGTATTTCCGAAGAAAAAAACAATAATTAATTAAAAAATAAATTTATGAAACGAATATTAGTTTATTTATTATCGATATTAATCTTTTTAAATATGAATGCTCAAAAAATTAATTACGAAGTTCGCTATGCGACAAATCCAACAGATTTTAAAACTTATAACACTGAACGTCTGAGAAAAGACTTTGTAATTGAAAAAATCTTTGGTGACAATGAAATCAATATGGTTTATACTATGTATGACCGTTTGATAGTAGGTGGTGCAAAACCTGAAGGTAAAAGTTTGCATCTTGAAACAATTGACCCTCTAAAAGCTCCTAACTTCTTACACAGAAGAGAGATTGGTATTATTAACGTAGGTGGTTCGGGTTCAGTGAAAGTTGGAAAAGAAACTTACAAATTAGGTTTTAAAGAAGCCTTATATGTAGGTAGTGGAGATCATGAAGTTTATTTCAGTTCTGATGATGCAAGCAATCCTGCCAAATTCTATTTCAATTCGGCAACAGCTCACACATCTCACCCAACGAAACTGATTACACAGAAGAATTGTAACATCATTAACGCAGGTTCAATGGCAGAATCTAATGATCGTACAATTTACCAGTTAATTGTAAATCAGACTGTTAAAACCTGTCATTTACAAATGGGCTTAACTGAGTTAAAACCAGGTAGCGTATGGAATACTATGCCTGCACATACTCACGATAGAAGAATGGAAGCTTATTTCTACTTCAATGTACCACAAGGACAAGCAGTTGCACATTTTATGGGACAGCCAACTGAAACGAGAAACCTGTGGATTCACAACGAACAAGCTATCATCTCTCCTGAGTGGTCAATTCACTCCGGTGCAGGTACCAGCAATTATATGTTCATCTGGGGCATGGGTGGTGAAAATCTAGATTATGGTGATATGGATAAAGTTAATCCTACTGAATTGAGATAAATTATTTAGAATAATTTTCTAATAAAAAGAGCTGTTTCGTTTTTGAGGCAGCTCTTTTTTGTATAAAAATATGTTTGAAAAATTGTAATCATCAGTTTATCATTTTATTAAACTAACGTAAGTTCTTATTATGATTTTTTGTTCGTTATGTAGTTAACATCCACTGCCTTTCTACATTCAGTTATAAATTCCTTTTGTGATTGGTGCAAGATTATCAAGAGCATCAGCAAGACTCTCAAATTCATAAGTTACAACATTACTTAACCTATTTAATCGTAAATTAACCCGATAGTTAACCCAGCAAAAATTATCATTGGAGCAAATTTCGAAAATACGTGTGTTTTTTGCTGAATTTTGGACTTTAATTAAACTCAATTGCTTACTCGCATCTTGAATTCGAAATCCAATACAGCTTATATCACGCAGGTAGAAGCAATTATTGACTTAGAAATAATAATAACATAATAAATGTAACAAAACAATGAAATTCAGTTTATTGCTTGCAATGTTGACATTGGTCAACACAAATACTTTTTCAAGTCCTGATATTGAAAATAGTTTCGCTACCTTAGCCTTGAAGATTCCTGGAAATCCGTCAAAAAGCTATGATTTACAATATGAATCATGTAATGAACCTGTAGGGAGTTATAATTTGGTTTCGTCGGAAAATGATTTACCGGCTATCATATATCAAACCGTAGAAACAAACGAAACAACGAAACTAATAACAACAAAAATTACAGCTACCGGAGATATCTACTTCAATTTTTCTCAAAAGATTCAGAGTGATTTCAGTCACGATGATTGTCAATTTTACATGCCTGGATTCTGGTATAGGCGTAACCTACGTTCACCTAAAGGAGCTCCTTCATTTCACACATCTGATAGCTGGATAGTACGTGAAGACAGGCTAAGTACACCGTTAACCGGAATATATAATGAGACAACAGGGGCATATATTACCGCAACCAGAATTGATGATTTCCAACACGAAGCGTTAACTACCCATAAAGAAGGTGAAGTAATCATTTCGGGAAAAACCTCGTTAGGTTATACCGGATTTGAAAATATAAACGGAAAAGCGTCTTTATCTTTCGGCTATCCTTATCGTGAAGCACCAAAAACATATATTCGTAAATTGACTTTGGCTCCGGAAGTATGTGCTTTCCAACATCTTTCCAAAGGAGAAACTATTACATTAGTATGGGAAATAAAGCAAAATAAAGTAAGCGATTTTTCTGATTTTATAAAACAAGTATGGGAATATTCATATGATTTATATAAGCCTTCTATAGTAAATACTACTTATACGTCTGATAAGATGAAAAGTGTAATAAGTAATTATTTCACGGAAAGTCTTGTTGACAATCATGCTTTGAAATATATGTCAGGTGTACATTTGCATATTGATGATTGTAAAAGCACAGGTATTGCTGAAGTTGGATTTGTGGGTCGTGTACTCTTAAATGCTTTCAATGCATTGGAATACGGTGCGGAGCAGAATCGTCCTGAATTGGTAAGGAACAGTCAGACAATATTAGATAGCTATCTTAAAAATGGATTTACAAACACCGGATTTTTTAGAGAAGTTGTTAATTATAAAAATAATACTGAAGAATATAACCTGAGCATACGTCGTCAGTCGGAAGGTTTATATGCCATCTTATATTACCTTCAATATGAGAAAAAACAAGGACGCAAACATCCCGAATGGGAAACAAAAGTAAAAAACATACTAGACCAGATATTAAAATTACAAAAAGAAGACGGCAGTTTTCCCCGTAAATTTAAAGATAATATGAGTATTGTTGACAACAGCGGTGGAAGTACTCCTTCTGCAACTCCGATGTTGGTGCTGGCTTCAGCTTATTTCAAAAACAACAAATACATGGAAGCGGCAAAGAAAACAGCACAATATTTAGATAAAGAGATTATCTCGAAATCAGATTATTTTTCATCTACATTAGATGCAAACTGCGAAGACAAAGAAGCTTCATTTTATGCCTCCACAGCTTTATACCATTTGGCATTATTCACCAAAGGGAAAGAAAGCATGTATTATAGCGATTTAGCGAAAAAATCGGCTTATTTTTGTTTGTCATGGTATTATACATGGGATGTTCCTTTTGCACAGGGACAAATGCTTGGCGATATAGGACTGAAAACACGTGGATGGGGTAATGTATCTGTTGAGAACAATCATATTGATGTGTTTATTTTTGATTTTGCAACTATACTCAACTGGTTAGCTGATAAATATAAAGAACCACGTTTCACTGAATTCTCAAAAGTAATTAAAACTTCTATGTGCCAACTTCTTCCTTACGAAGGACATTTATGTGGTATTGCCAAAACAGGTTATTATCCGGAAGTTGTTCAGCATACCAACTGGGATTACGGCAAGAACGGAAAAGGTTATTATAATGATATTTTTGCTCCCGGCTGGACGGTTGCTTCACTTTGGGAAATGCTCACCCCTCAAAGGATACAACTTTTTTTAAAATAATATGTCATTATAAAATCATGTATATTAATCAATACAAACTATTTACATATTATTAAATATTACCAGCAACATTATTAGTGTATTTATTAACCAATTAAAACACAAAAATATCATGGGAGCAAAAAAAATAACAATGTGTTACCTTTATCTTTTGAGTCTTCTTTTCACAAATGGGTTTAAAGCGCAGGAATCCAATATTGTTATTGATGGAAAAGCACGCTTTACCGTGCTTACTCCTACTCTGATTCGAACAGAATATTCAGGTGACGGTATTTTTGAAGACCGGAACAGTTTCAATGTCGTTAACCACGATTTATCGGCACCTACTTATACAACGACTGTGCATGACGGCTGGCGCGAAATTGAAACAGAAAAAATTTCACTTCGTTACAAACAAAATTCAGGTGCTTTCAGTACAAATAATCTTATTGCCGACTTAAAAGGAGAAGATGAGCCTATCGTTGCAAAACCGTGGAATTTACCTGTTTCGGCTTATACGCAAGAGGCTGAAAATGCAAGATTGTTCGGTGGAGCCGCGAGAGCAAGTAACCATACAGGTTATAGAGGTTCAGGATTTGTTGCCGGTCTAAAAAAAGTCGGAGCCGGAATAGAATGGAATGTAAGAAAACACTGGGAACCTGGCGAGTATATCGTACAGTTGAGATACAGTAATGGAATGGAATCGGATCGCACAGTCAGCCTATATGTAGATAATGTAAAAAAAGAACAAATAACATTTGAACAAACTACTGATTGGAAAGAATGGAAAATGGTTCAAACAAAAGTCACATTAGATTTTGCCCCACATAGCTTCAAAATTGTAGGTGATGAGGGAGATAACTACAATGTTAACATTGACTGGATTAATATAATACCGGTTGCAAAAATAAATCGTATATGTGAGGCTGAACATGCGATACTTGCAGAAGGCGCAGCGGTAGATACTGAGCATCATGGGTATAGCGGTTCGGGGTTCGTTGCAAAATTGATAAAGACGGGACCTAATATCACATGGGAATTAGACAATGATTTGACTGCCGGTCAGTATGATATTTCAATCAAATATGCTAATGGTGTTCCCGGTACAGGAGAGCACATTGATCGTACTTTAAGCCTATATGTTAATGGAGTGAAAAGTCAAATTACCTTCGAGCGTACAGCAGATTGGAAGACCTGGAATATTTCAAAAAAGACAATTTCATTAGATGCCGGGCAAAATACCATACGATTGTCATGCGATGCGGATAATTCTCATCGTGTAAATATCGACTGGATAGCTGTAACTCCTCTTGGCATTGAATTGCCGGATGAAAATCTCTATAAAGAAAGTAAAAATCTGGGTGCATGGTCACGGGGACTTGACGAAAAGAAAGGAATAATACCTTTGTGGGATGGTATTTTGAGTCGAGAAGGTTGGTATTTGCTGGATGATAGTCATACCGCATTGCATGATGGCGAGGGTTGGATTGTTGACAGGTCAGTTCATACCGGAGGTTATCAAGATGGTTATTTCTTTGGTTATGGAACCGATTTCCAAACGGCATTAAAAGACTTTTATAAAATAACCGGGAATCCCGTGTTACTGCCTAAATGGGCTTTTGGAATTTGGTATTCAATAAACAGTGGCGATTATACCAATGCATATTATTATCAAAATACATTATTACCGAATTTCCGTTCTAATAAAGTCCCTTTGGATGTTTTGGTTGTTGATACTGATTGGCGGTATCCTGAACGTTGGAATAGCTGGGATTGGAATAAAACGTTTTTTCCGGATCCACAAGCTTTCTTCGACTGGACAAAAGAAATGGGATTAGTGATCCCGTTAAACGTTCATCCAACGATTCAAAATAGCGATTCAAGGTTTGCAGTAACAAATGCTACAGCGGAAGGATTAATCACGAATGGAGACAACAGGTATCATTTTGACTTCACGAATAAAAAACATGCGAAAGCTTATTTTGATTTGCACAAACCTTTCGACGATTTGGGAACTCGCTTTTGGTGGTTCGATCAGGCAGAATACCCAAATTCAGCAATTGCCGGTGCCCCCGCAGATACTTGGATAAACAATCTGTATGCTAAAGCCGCGATAGATAGGGGGCTTCGTGGTTTTGCATTTTCACGTGTAGGATCAGGACATATGTATTACGACAATAACAGAGATCCAGGTGAGGCATGGTCTGAACATCGCTACACAGTACATTTTACCGGAGATACATATAACGAATGGAATATGCTTGCTTTTCAATCGGTTTTCACTATTAAGGAAGCAAATATAGGAATTCCATACGTTTCGCACGATATAGGTAGCTATCATGGTAACCATTTAAGCGATGATATGTATATGCGTTGGATACAATTCGGTACTTTCCAACCGATTTTCCGCCTTCATTCAAAACGGGGAGAACGTTTGCCCTGGCAATATCCAAATGTTAAACAACAAGCAGAAGATTTTATCCGCTTGCGTCATGCTTTAATACCCTACACTTACACGCTGGCTCACGAGTCATCAACAGGTGGTTTGCCTATAGTAAGAGGAATGTACTTCTATTACCCGGAAGCATCCGAATCTTATACTTACGATAGACAATACTTTTATGGTGAAAAAGTACTTGTATCTCCGATAGTAACCGCAGGACAAACCGCATCGACACAAGTATGGTTTCCCGAAGGAAGATGGACAAACTATTTCACAAATGAAATTGTAATCGGTCCGGCTGTAAAAACCGTATCGGCTAACTATAACACAATGCCTGTATTTGTTAAAGCAGGTGGAATCATTCCATTAGCGCCATACTCCGATAATACCGGTCAAATTGCAGGGGATTCGCTTATTTTAAAAGTTTACGCCGGAGATGAAGGATCATTTACTTTGTATGAAGATGAAGGCGAAAACCTGAATTACCAGGCAGGTAAATATGCATTGACTACAATTGAATATAAAGAGCAAGAGAAGAAATTATCCATCAAAGCTCAGCAAGGTAGTTATATTGGAGCACCTGAGAGACGCTCATACAATATTGAGTTTTATAACGCCGTTGTTCCGGAAAAAATCTTCGTAAACGGAATAGAGCTGAATAACGTAATAACAGATTCAACCGAAGGATGGCAGGTTAGTAATAATGTGATTTACATTCATTTAAACAAACGTACAGTTGTAGAAGATATTGATATTATCTTCGGTGGAGTTTCGGCTATTTTGCCTATTGAACATCTAAATAAGGGTATTAAGATATTTCCTAATCCTGCAACAAATCTATTTACCCTTGAACTGAATAATATAGATAAAGAATCTCTCGTCAGCATTTATAATTACAAAGGGGAAAAAGTATTTAATAAACTGATTACTAACAGTAAAGAAATGACAATTAACACACAGACATTCAGTAAAGGAGTCTACCTTGTGAAGATCGATGACGGAAGTTATAAGTACACTGAAAAATTTATCATTAAATAATATATTGTCGTATCTCCCTAAAATCAATGAAACTAAATTTTAGAATTGATATGAAAAATTTAGAAATTTATTATGTAAATTCGATTTGGTAAAGTTTTTTGACTATATTTGTGCAAACTATTTCGATGATTTACATGACTTATAGTAATAATTTAAAAATTATTTGATTAGAAATGAAATGTCATAAAGAAAAAGTAAAAGTAAACAGATTCTCTAAATTAAGGTTATGGATAATATTTTTATTCTCTATAGGAATCTTATATTTTGTTAGTTGTAAAAAACAAGAAATTAATCATATCCCTAATTCTTTACGTGCTCCGGCTTATCCTCTTATCACAATTGATCCTTATACTAATGGTTGGTTGTTTGGAGATACGTTATATAAACAACAAGTTTGTCACAACACAGGACGAAAGTTTCCATTACTTGGTGTGATACGTGTTGATGGTGAAAATTTCAGATTCATGGGAGTTGGAAAACACACCGAGTTTGTAGTTGTCACCTCAGGACAAGGGATTTGGAAAGGAAAATACATTCTTTCTAAACCAGAAGGCAATTGGATAGAGATGGATTATAACGACAGCACATGGACAACAGGAGAGGGTGCTTTCGGATATTCTGATCACAATAATATGCCAAGATCTATAATACGAACTTCGTGGCAAAGCGAACACATCTGGATTAGAAGAGAGTTTGTATTAGACGAGGATTTGACAGGAAAGGATATTTATATGGAATACTCGAATGATGATGATGCGGAAATATACATTAATGGAGTTAATGTGATTAGTACAGGACCTGTGGTGAGAAAGAACGAAAGGATGAGGTTGCCTGATGAAGCTGTTCGTTCCCTTCGTAAAGGTAGAAATATTATAGCAGCACACTGTACGAATAGAATTAGAAATGCTATAATCGATTTTGGATTAAGCTATGAACAACCTGCTTCTACACTCTTTGAGCAAACAGCAATTCAGAAATCTGTTGATGTTCAGCCAACACAGACCATCTATACCTTTACTTGTGGTCCTGTTGATTTAAAACTGACATTTACAGCTCCTCTGCTAATGGATGATTTAGAGTTATTATCTCGTCCTGTAAATTATATTTCGTATGAAGTTGTACCAAATGATTCTAAAACACATAAAGTAGAATTGTATTTTGAAGCAGGCAATGAATGGGCAACAAGTTATGAATGTCAGGAAACTGCAAGCGAGACTCTTGAGATAGGAAATCTTGCCTTTCTGAAAACAGGCACCACCATGCAGAACATATTGGGGAGAAATGGTGGATATTATATAGACTGGGGACATTTTTATCTTGTAGCAAAGAAAAACGGGGTTCACATGGCTTTTGGAGATCACAATGAAATGAGAACTTCTTTTTGTTCTGATGGCATTGTAAAAGAAACAATAAGCACACCTTCTGATAAAAAACGAAGTCGTATTGCACTCAGCCGATCGCTTGGTAGAGTGAATAAGACTACGAATGGTTTTATCATGCTTGGGTATGACGATATCTATTCAGCACAATATTTCGGAGAAAATCTTCGTCCTTATTGGAATCGTCATGGAAATAAAGATATATCTCAGATATTCATTCAGGCAGAAAATCAATATAAGAAAATCAAAAAACTATGTGATGAATTTGATGTTGAAATGATGAGCCATGCATATAGTTGTGGGGGAAAAGAATATGCAGAGCTTTGTGCTTTAGCCTACAGACAAACCTTATCTTCTCATAAATTACTCTCAACTCCTGATAATGAATTATTATTTCTATCAAAATCTCTTTCTAAAACAGCTGTTGTTGATGTTACATATCCGTCTGCTCCCCTATTCTTATTATATAATGTTGATTTGCTAAAAGGTATGTTAAATCCTATTTTCTATTATGTAGAAAGTGGTAATTGGGATTATTTATTTGCACCTCATGATATTGGAGAATATCCTCATGCAAACGGACAAATACCTTCTGACTTTTTCCTTCTTCCGGTAGAGGAATCGGGAAACATGCTGATACTCACAGCAGCCATTGCGACAATGGAAGGTAATGCTGTATACGCAGAGAAACATTGGGATGTGCTGTCGCAATGGGCAGATTATCTCTTACACGAAGGGTTTGATCCTGGAAATCAGATGAACACGGATGTTTTTACAGGATTATCTGCACACAATACCAACTTATCGATTAAAGCAATATTGGGAATTGCTTCTTATGCACGCCTGGCCGATATGCTTGACAAAAATGGTATTGCAGAGAAGTATTCTGAAGAAGCACGTCTACAAGCTTTAAAATGGACAAAACTTGCCGACGACGGAGATCATTACCGTTTTGCTTTCAATCAACCAGATACATGGAGTCAAAAATACAATCTGGCTTGGGACAAAATCATGAAAATTGATGTATTTCCACACGAAGTACGAGAAAAAGAAGTTGCATATTATTTAACGAAGCAAAACAAATACGGATTGCCTTTAGATAGTCGACATTCATATACAAAAGCAGATTGGGTTGTATGGACAGCAACCTTATCTCCTAACATTGAAACTTTTCAGCAATTTATTTCTCCTCTTTACCGGGTTGTTAATGAAACACCAGCAAGAGTACCTATGGCTGACTGGTATTGGACAAATAACGCCGAAAGTCTTGGATTTCAAGGACGCCCTGTTGTAGGAGGATATTTTATAAAAATGATGGAAGATAAATTAATAAATAAGTAGATCCAAATTAAATATTGGATTTACACTGAATTTTATGTTGATGAAAAAGAATGTAATAACCATAATAATTCTGATATTTTATTATTTTAATGTGTTTCCACAAAAACACATTAATGGACTTTTATTTTCATCTAGAACAGAGAGAATTAGCGATAGGACATCTTTAATTTTATTTGACGATAAGGCTTTGATGATGAAAGATGCATTCCGGATCGATTTCGATCTTACTATATGGGATATAAAGCAATTTGGTTATATACTTCGTGTAATAAATGAAACTAAGCAAGAAATCAACTTTGCATTCGTAAATTTTTATGGTGAAGACAAAATTTATCTGGATTTCCATAGTCCTATTACCCACAAATCGGTTCAGATTCCTATCACAAAACAAGATATCGAGGAAAAACGCTGGCTACCTATCAGCATCATATTTGATCTAAAATCTGACCGCGCAGAAGTTATATCTAAAGATTTTTCATATTCCTGCGAACCAATCGGACTAAAAGATCCTTCATCTATAAAACTTGCATTTGGACTATATGGACTAAATTTAGATGTACCGGAAATGGCAATTCGCAATATTCATATCGAAGAGATTGGAGGAAAAAAATATAATATACCATTGAATGAAATTAATGGTGAAAAAGTACGAGACGATAAGGGTCGTGTAAAGGGAATTGTTAAGAATCCAAGATGGCTTGCCAACAGACATTTTTACTGGCAGGAAAAAGCAAGATTCAAATCTGATCCAATGACAGGAATAAGTTACGATGAAGATAAGAATCAGGTCATTGTTGTTGATAAGAATTCTATATACACTTACTCAATGAGATATAATAATAAAAGATTATACATTTCAGATGATCTCCTTCCTAACGTGAATTCAGGCGAAACCTTTTATGATGAAGAAAATGAAATATTATATATTTACAATTTAAACCAGGAAACACAGGATAAACCTACTATGGCTATTGTTAACATGAAAAATTATTCAACAGAATACGGATATGCAAGAATAGGTACTGAACTTCATCATCACAATGCTTTTGTAGGAGATACAAAAAAAAATCTCTATATTTTTGGAGGGTATGGGAATCATTCGTACTCAAATAAAATATTAAAATACGATTATAAACAAGATAATTGGGATTACGTGGAATTTACAGGAGATGAAATCTATCCACGTTATTTTTCAGCTTTAGGACAAGGCGTATTGCCGTCTCAAATATTAATCATGGGTGGAATCGGAAATGAATCAGGAAAGCAGGAACACGGTGGAAGGCACTTATATGATCTGTTTTTATTGGATATGGAAGCAAAACAGATAACGAAAATATGGGAAATAAAAGATATCCAGTCAGGATTTGTTCCTTGCAGCAACATAATACTTGATGATGATAAAACACATTTTTACACTTTATGCTATCCCCAATATCAGTTTAATTCAACATTACAGCTATATAAATTTAATATTATTGATGGCAGCTACGAAATAGTCAGTGATTCAATTCATATTAATGCTGAACAGATTGAAACTTCTGTATATTTATTTTATAATAATTTAATGCAGGAGTTCTATGCTGTTATTAGGGAAAACACTGAAAATAAGTATGCAGAGATACGAATGTATTCTCTTTTGTCGCCACCTATATCATTTTCAGAATTGAGGTCAGAAAGTAAGTTCTCTTTTTATTGGTTATTATTGTTCTCTCTGATTCTTATTCCGGTTGTTCTGTTTTTAAAGAAGAAAAAACAGGATTGGAATATCCCTACTCTACATAGAAACAGTCAGGACAAGCAAGGAATTCAAACTAAGCAAGAAAAGGATAGAAAAAACTCTGTATTCGTCTTTGGTGATTTTACTGTATATGATAAAAATGGTCGTGACATAAGTTACCGATTCAGTCCTAAATTAAGATCCTTGTTTGCTCTAATACTTTTTTGGTATAGGCGTTTAGACCTCCCAAAGATTTTCGTATCTTTGGGGAATGAATGTGAGAGAAAAACATATAGGCGTGAATTCAATAGAGTTCTATAAAAAGTTTCAGAGCGACGAGGATTGTT
>Ga0228535_1000416_pt1 | contig 122896 bp, 116 predicted proteins | sample SJ1metagenome_FD_168457 | JGI IMG/M metagenome (GOLD analysis project Ga0228535, IMG submission 168457) | Enriched culture of PCE-dechlorinating microbial communities from Ithaca, New York, USA - SJ1 | ecosystem: Engineered > Modeled > Simulated communities (microbial... > Unclassified... | reverse complement strand
TCTCCGGGTGGTCGAGTATTTACCATTCGATGGAACACCGGGTTCGCCCCGGCAAGTGTCTCAATCGCACGAACATAATAAACATTATTATGCTGACTCAGGCGAAGGCCCGTACCGGATCATTTTCGGGGTTTTCCGGCGTGGAGAATATTCGACCGGGAAACCCCGCCGGAAAGGAAAAATGGTCGAATACTCGACCATGCACGTCAGCCTTTAATTAAGGAAGGAGGTCCATTCATGAACCAAACGCCGATAATGCCCCGTTCACATCTTCAATCGTTCGTTTTGCCCGGCAGGCGCGCGAATCGGATTCTCAGGGAAGGTCTGGAGGTCACGATCGGTCACCATGCCGAGGCCGTGATCCTGCGGAAGTTTCTCCTCTGGACCGGCCGCCTCTGGGACTTCGACCAGTTCATGCACGAGGAAAGTGCGCGCGGGAAACAGGAGTTCCAGGGCGATCCGCCCGAAAGCGGCTGGGTGGAAAAAACGGCGGACGATCTCCTCAGCGAGTCGATTCCGTCCTTGAGCAGGCATGCAATCAGGAGACATCTCAAGTCGCTTGTCCGAAAGGGATTTCTCTACGAGCGGGAAGACCCGGTGTATCCGTGGGAACACGCGCTCCAATACCGGGTGAATCTCGTCAAGCTCCGAAAGGCCCTGGCCAGGCGGGGATATCACCTGGATGAACGCGATTTCGGTTGAGTGATGAAACGACGGGACTGTCGACAAAACTTAAAAAGAACACCAAGGAGGTACGCAAATGAATCTGGGACTGGATGTCGGGTACGGGGACGTGAAGGCCGTTTACCAGCGCGAGGGAATTTGGGAGATGCTCAAGTTCCCGACGGCGATCGCTTATGCGGAGCGGGAAGTCGGGGATCTGTCGGCATTTGCCGGGGGCGAGGAATACGAATACCGGGGCAGGAAATATCTCGTCGGCAGGGAAGCCCTGGTTGGCGCCTTTTCGACGCGGAGCTTCGAGTTCATGAAGAGGTACTCGCCCCTTTTCGTCTTCAAGGCGGTGAAGAAGATCCACGGGAAGACCGGCGAACTCGTCACGGACGTCGCCATGGGACTCCCCCTTTCCCATTACACGGACGCGAACCTGAAGGAACTCGTTCCCCTCCTGCAGCGAATCGAGGTGGGCCGCGAGGTCCTGGAATTGAACGCGCGGTTCTATCCCCAGGGTCTCGGGGTTCTCGCGGACTACCGGCTGTCCCAGGCGGGAGACGTCAACGCGCGGACGGACCGCGACATGATCATTCTCGACATTGGGTTCAACACTGTGGACATAATCGTGGTCGAGCGGGGACGGATCGTCAAGGGCGAATCCGACACCATGGAGAGACACGGCGTTTCGAAAATCTCCCTGGACCTTGCCAGGGAAATCAAGGTCCGGATGCAGCTTGATCTTTCCGAGCAGGAATCGAAGGACGTGCTTCGCCAAGGCAGGATCAGGGTGTACGGGGCGGAACGGGATCTCACCGAACTGGTCAGGGAGTCGGCGGAGAAATATATGGACTGGCTGATTCAGGAGGTGCGCTCGAAGTGGACGGCAAGGATACAGCGCGCGGAGAAGGTCATCATCGCAGGCGGAGGCGCCTACTATCTCCAGGAGCACATCCCGGAGGAATACCTGCCGCTCGTTCACGTGCCCGATCGCCCAGAGTATGCCAACGCGAGAGGTTTTCTGAAGGCGCTGGACGTGGAATCAGGGAAATGACCACGAAGCGTGAAATAACCCTGAGGATTACCCTGACCGACGAGGAATTGATCCGGAAGATTCGCGCGATTTTCCAGCCGGACCGTGGGCGGGTCATACAGAGAGCCCTCAAGGTCTATTTCGATACGGTCGGCGGCAGGGAAGTTTACGAGATGCTCTCGAAGGAAGCGCCGGGCGCGGTGCCGGGAAAAAAAGATGATGCGCCGTCACGCCGAAGTGCGCCCGACAAGCTGAAAGACGTCCTGGGTGATTTCTGATTTGGATTATGAACGGTGATCAGTCCAATGAATCTCAAAACCATGAGCGACAGAAAAGAGGAATAAATGCGGTCGTTGGGGTCGCTGGATAAGGAGATCTGATGATGAAGCGTACCATTCTAAGAATGCCGGCTGTGAAGTTTGAATCAGGGCTTTCCCGGTCAACTCTCTATTTACGCATTTCACAAGGCCTGTGGACTCGGCCGGTGTCACTTGGCTCGCGGGCGGTCGGATGGCCTTCAGACGAAGTGGAGGCACTGAACGCGGCGCGTATTGCAGGCAGAACCGATGAAGAAGTACGAGCTCTGGTGCAAGAACTGGAAGTTGCCCGCAAGAACGCGAGGTAAGAGGGATGCCTGAAGTCAGCCACATAAATTGTCCTGACTCATGCTTGACTCGACGTACATGTCAAATTAAGTCTCGGTCAGATTATTGATTGATTATACCTTCAAATCCTTAACCCGGCTACGACTCGTGTTTCCGAGGAATATTGAAGTCTTGATTTCATGGACTCAATTTTTTGTAGCAGATTTCATCTCGTATTGCGCGGTTTTATTTGGTGGAATTATTGATGTAGTTAGCATTGACGCGATCTGAATTTGCGATGATTTAGAATGAATTGACGGTAGCACAAATAAAATGTTTTTATAGAACCTGAACCCCTCGAAATGCTTCGGCTTGCTCCAGCGCAGCACTACGCCGATCCCCGAGGTCTATCAGCGCATCGAGCACATTGAGCAGTTCCTTTGCCTGGTCTGCGCGAAGCGGGAAGTTAGCGTCGGCAAGGCGTTGAACTGACGCCGCGATGCGGGCTGGCAGTGTAGTTCCAGTCCAGCTTCCTTTGGCATTGGAGAGCAATCCGAGAACAGTATTCACCTGAACCACAAATGCATCAATGGGGTACACGATTCCCGCTCTCTCGCAGAGTGTCAAGAAATTCTGCATAACATAGGAAGACCAACCGATAGCGCCGACCAGTCGGGTCACTGTTGGCATAGTTATGCTGATCTGTGACCAGTCACCGTTGGCAAAACGAGCGGCACCTGGCGCCTTTTCCTCAAGAGGCACGAAAAGCAACGCCTTGATCAGTTTGGGCAGATCGTACCCATGTACTTGCCCGGCCCGGTAGCCATTCGGATTGAAGATACCGTCCCGGATGACGCGCTCAACACAGTCGTTCAACAGGTCGAAGGTGTTTACCGGAATCGTCGGCGCATCAAGGATCTGTCGAGTCACCGTCATATTGGCAAATCCGGCGAGGACAGATAAGCCTTCTTCATCATCCTTCAGGAAAGGTGCCAAAAATTCCTTGCGCACGAACTCCGTATCGAAAAACGGTGCAGCCCGAGCCAGCAAATCACCTAAGACATCATTCCATTCGATCAGCGAGGCTCGTTGGTGGCCCGATCTCTGTTTGTGTTTGTCCTTGCGCCAAGAAGGAGTGAGCCGCTCCGCTGTCCACGCTACAAGCTCCTTCAGGCCCTTAGCCACCATGGGCTTGTAGATGCTCGATTGGCACCATGCTTCAATGGGAAAGAGCGGGAATATTTTCGCCGCAAACTGTGCATTGAACAACGGGTTTGCATCACCCCATTCGGCCTCGCCTTCAGGCTGTCCGTAACGCCCCCGTCCTTGGGCTTTGACCCACGCTGGCGGCATGGGTGTTAGCGGCACGTCATCCGTCTGCTCTAGGCGATCGAGAGCACGGGCGAAACTTTGTTTCCGAGCTTCTCTATCTACCGAATTGTCTCGGACGCCATTTTCATCGATCTTGAATCGGTAGTAGAGCGAGAGGTCCATCGCGAGTTGGGCGGCGACCCACCGTACATGCTCGTCCGAATCCATGAAGAGCCCGCTAAACGAAAATTGGGCCACTCCATCTATTGGGTGCGTGGTTAGCTCGAAGAGCCGTCGCACCGAGTCCGCTCGCGGTGTGCTCGAACGGCGGTCATGCACCAACGCGACAATGAGATGGTTGGCGGGATGCCAAGGTATCCGGGAACCGTGGAATGAATCATTAGGCTCTCTCATAGCCGCAACACGCGCCATCACATCCCACGCCCAATCGTGGTCTGCTCCGGTGGTGGAGCCAAAGCGAATGACGACAGCGGCAATTGCGGAAATTGCCGTCTGTGCCGAGTGTTCCCCGGCTTCGCTTCGCACGGCGAGAATGGTGCTGTTATCCCGAGCTTGTGCGAAGGCCAATGCGTCAGCCAAGCTCAGGCCGTCTGCAAGCGCATTGGCCTCAAGCGACTTTGTCGCCCACCCGATGACGTTATACTCCTGCAACGAAGTGGTACTCTCCTTGAGACGCTCTTCTTGCTCAGGCGTCAACGGTTTTGGTGGCTCATAGGAGATCAGGAACTCATTGGGCTCGGTCTGATGCCTGCGATAGTTGTCGGCGTCGCCAAGGCCCGCCCATTGCTCCGCCTTTTCTCTCAGCGATGGTGCGACACCAGCACTGGAACGCTGTTCTTCGACCTCGTAAGGTAGGTCATCGGGGAAATGCGCAAGTGCATCCTTAAAGCGCCGACGAAGACCGTCGTCGGCAGTCAATGCGAACCGCATGACGAGATCACGAATCTCACGCTTGCGGCTCCAACGTGAGTCAAGAAACTCCTTGGCTTTCGCTTTGTCGCCGGTGAGGCGCGAAAGGAACCCGAAGCCTAACAGGTCGATGTTTCGCATTGGCTCTTGACTGAAGCGTGCAATGTCATGGTTCCAGAGACGCTGACAAGTCACGATCGGAAATGTCGTTTCAGACACGTCGTAGGTTTCAAGTGCCAGGACGAGGGCGAGCCCAAGAACGGCATAGCATTTATTACCTTCGACAATTGCCCTAATAACCTCATCGGCTGGTCGGCCACTCTCGATCTGCCTAAAGGCCCAATGACTGAGCGAGAGGAAAGCGCAATTCAACGGATTAGGTGCTAGTTCCCCCATGAACCAGTTGTAGACATGCCAATTGCCCCAGAACTCTTGATTTCCCCAAGGAAACTTGACGACTACCGGAATCGGTCTTCCCGTGCGCTCGCTGCTGAGGAGTTGAACCTGATGCCACCCCTCTGTCGCACGATTGGTGAGATCGCGGACAAGTTCGAGTGCGGCCTTTGGCTTCTTGATAAAGAGACTGGCGAATGGCTCGTGAATGGGTGACGCCGGGAAGTAGTAGTTATGATGTTTGGCGATTCCGATATCATCAAGATCACTCCGATCACTCCCCCTCGAAAAGGATAAAGACACGTTCTGAAGCGCCCGCTTCTCCTGCTGCGTCCTCTCTTCCTCCGGAATTGCGCGAAGGCGGGCGAGCCACTCGAAATATTCCTCTTGCTCCCGCGCTTTGCGGTCAATTCGCTCTCGGGGAAGCTCTTCCATCAGCTCGGCCTTCGCAACAGCGACTACCACCTCGGGAGAAACATCCGCCATGGTCGGCGTAAATCCCATCAGGTCACTGTACGCCTCACGGCGCATACGTTCGTTCTTCGCCGCTCGTTCGAAGAGGGCGATCGCGGGCGCGGGGTAGGAGCGTGCAGAGCGGAGTATCATCGTTCGCAAAGCTGTCGCGAGGCCAGATCGCGCCTCGCCGCTGAGCGCACCCCAGCGGCCGCGCTCGAAGGTAAGCTCTTCCGAATACTGAACAATTTCCAGTTCAGTCAGCCATTTCGCGCACACATCGATAATGGCCGCCGAACGTGGATTCTTCAGTTCGGCGAATACATTCTGCCAAACGCTCAAGACTTCAAGGACGTTGGGCAGCAGGCGGACGGGCAGGCTCGGCGCAAGCGGGAGTAACCAGTCCAAGAGCCGGCCCCAACTCGTGAAGTCGGAGGGCCAGCCGAGCAAGTCCGCCATGCCGACGCGGTCTATGCCTTCCCCAACGTTCGCGGCGTTCTGAAGGATAACTGGGCTTGGGATCGTGTGCTGGGCCTGAAACCAAACGAGCAACTTCTCAAAGAGAGCGTAATCGTTCTCAGCAAGGAGCGCTTCAAATTCCTGATGCCCTTGTGTGAAGGCGGATGTAAAGGGCGGAGCGGTCAGCCATTCGCGCCGCCACTGTGAGCGGAGCGGCTGACCTTCGAGATCCCGATAGCCCGCCGACCATCTGCTCGATGATGAGAATGCGCTCTGCGCCAGCAGTCCAACTACACGGCCAAGCAGCGGTGGCTCGCCGGCGTTGTTCAAGCCGCGCGTCCAATCGTCGCCAATCTCGATTAAGTGCCTGAAGAATACCCACTCAAAAAAGATATCGTGTGTAAACGAGTATGAAGAGCCACCATCATGATCGCGGATAACGAGATCAGCCTTCAACCCCCAGACCTGGGCAAAGGTGGACTCTTTAAGTGTCTTGGCTGGAATGTTCTTACCGAGATTACGTGCCCCTTTATCGGCAAAGTCCAGCAGCGCCCGTTGCCGCTGCGGCACTGTTTCTTCTGGCGCGTCATGGCCACCCCGAGCCCACCATGCGGAAATGAGATCAACTTCGGTCTGGGGTGTCGCCAAATCATCAGGAAAACTTCGCGCGAGAACGGCTGCGAAGAAAGGACGCCGAGCGATTTCGCGTACGCCCTTCGGGCCAAATAGTAGCCGCCTCAGACTTGGTTTCTCTATAGAAAGAGCCTCAGCTTCCTCGTCTGAGAAGCCTTCAACCGGAATATCGCCGATGCCGGTGCCCTGATAGAAGCTTGCTGGAAACCATGCGCGATATGCCTCAAGTCCCTGATCACGTGAACTCGCCAGCACCTTCCAATTGGCAAGCTGTTCGTTTTCCTCGATCGCCCGGAGGATGTCGGTGATAATGCGTTTCTGATCAGGCCTGACGCGGTCAATGCCGTCAATGAAAAGGATCGGCGTTCCCGCGCTGCCAATCTCAGCCAGGAGGTCTGCAATCACGCGATGCTGGAGGCCGAGCGCTGTTGCAAAGGTCAGCCAGCTATTTCCAGAGAGGCGGTCCGATTTTAGGAAAAGAATTGGTCCGGTGACGGCATAAACGCTGGCGATACGTTTGAGCATCGCTGACTTTCCACACCCGGGAAGACCGCTGAGGTTGACAAGGCGGTTCTCGGTGAGCCGATCCCTTATATTCTTTTCCAGACTGGTGCGTTCGACACGAACGCCGGTAATCTCTTCCGAAATGTCCGCAAGCCCCGTACTGGAAAACGACTGAAGGAGATCAATATCTCGCAGATAGTTCGGAGCGATCTTGAGCCGCACGGCACCTCGGAGCTGGGCCAGCAGCGTAAGCCGCGTCCACTTACGAGCAGTGCCGGCGCCATCGCGCGCTATCCGGCACAGGCGGTCAAAGAGCAGAAGGTCCTGCCCGTCTTCGTTGGCTGCAACAAGCTCTTGGAGGCGGTTGAGCAACTCCGCTCTTAGGATTCCGCCTTCGGTGAATCCATTGAGATTGAGTGCCACAAATTGCGCATAGAACCTTCGCTCGTCATCTGGAGATCGGGCACCGATTAATGGACTCAGTTCATCACGAAGAGATCGCTCAGCATCTGCGGCAGAACCGCCCGGAGCAAAACGACGGGCAAAGTCTTCACCACTGGGGCTACTCTTAGCCCAGTCGATCAAGCGGTTCAGCGTTCGGAATTTACCGATAGCGACGTTCTCGACGACAAAGCCGTAGGCATCGAGATCGACGCTGAAGTCGCCTTTCGCGCGGGTGGCGATGGCGCGAGAGACAATGTCGCGGAAATCGTTGTTGGTCGCAGCGGCGCTAATCTGAATCCGGCTCTTCGCCTGAAGGCTTAACCTTCGCCTGGAACCATCATCGTCTATCTCGACGATGATGTCATCCATGGGATGGCCGTGCCCGCTCTGCTGCACGGCAACTGTTCTTACAACACCGTTCAACCCCGTAGCGCGCTCCTCCCGCAGGAGGGAGACGAGGTAATAGGCAACTATCGTGTCTTCGTAGGTAAAACCTTTTCCACCTGTAAGCTCAGTAGAAGTAGCCTGTTGTCTTTCTTCATCACACATGGCTTTCAACATCCACTCTTTATACCTTGAGCAATACTAGAAACAGGAGAAACTTGGCCTGTGCAAGCAGCCGAGCAGCAAAGGGTTTCTTTGACCGCTTGTGGCCCAACATCCGCCTCCCAAACGATGAACGCAGAAGCTCACGAGAAGGTGTTCATACCGATTCCCTGGTACATTTTGTCATGCCTCGCTTCACCTTCGTACAAGATTTTGGCTATATCTCTCAAACCGAATCATATTCCTATTGGAATTAATAATTTTTCCGTTTTGTTATACGAGATGACGATTCTCCATAAAGTTCTAAATCTTCATTTCCATCAATATTTATTTTTTCAATTCTAATATCTCGGCCCGCTTTATCGAAACTGAATGTTCCCGATCCTGATAGTTTGAATTGGAAATCCTCATCATATCCATCCCTATCATTAGAGGCACCCAGTCGCACAGAAAAGCTGAGGTCAAGATTCTTAAAAGTAAAAGTTCGATTCGGCACATCTACCCATACGTCTTGCTTATCTACTGAGACAACGTCAACCTCGAATCCGTAGTTCGCAGGACTGGTCTCTTGTAGGATATCATCCCAAAGTTCATGTGTCTCAACGCAATAAAACTTATTGGAAATACTTATCCGAATGTCATTGATATCCATGAATATCCTTCCTCCGATAAAGAAAATCCTATATTCTGAGTCCACAAACAGTTTTGTGACCAAAAATATTACGTGATGAAATCTATCCCTTCGTGCAAGCCGTGTCAATTTTTGATTATACAGGAAGCGGCCGATCGGCTCTGCTAAAGGAATCAGTGTTTTGCGTGCACGCTCTTTCAAATTGCATTCAATGCTCTTGCCGGAATGGTTACGGTAAAGATTAGTATTTGCCATCGAGTATGGAACCTAAAAGCTGGAATGTTCGGCTACAGGATGAAAGTATAGGATTTTATTCTTAACGCAATTAACCTAAACTTGTTGACTACGCCTGAACGAAAGATATAGAATGAAAAATAAGAGTTCGATATTTGGGGGCATTTTTGGGGGTATTCAGAAAAATCGAATAGCTAATTGTGATGTATAAACAGTAAGTTTGGCTGATTATTCGACTCCCGCCGCCTCCACCAGAAGCAAATCCAACAAAGTCCAAAGAAGTACAAAACCCGTTAGAAATAACGGGTTTTTTGTTGTCAATCGAACCTTGTTTTTGTATTTGAGCATTTTACAAAAAGCGTCTAGTAAAAATAATAGACTTGTCTAGCAAAATATGTATAATGCATCTATGGCTAAATTATATGAACGATCATTTGTGGCGCAACTGGAACAGCGTCTTTCAGTTGGCCAGCCGCTTATTCAAGTGCTGGTTGGCCCGCGCCAAGTTGGGAAAACAACCGGGGTTAAGCAGCTTCTGGCGCGATATCCTGATGCTACCCATTATGCAAATGCCGACGACATTTTGACGACGGATCGCACCTGGCTTCTGGAACAGTGGCAGAAAGCATCACTTTCCGGAAAAAAGACGCTGTTGGTGATTGACGAAATTCAGAAAGTACAAAACTGGTCGGAAACAGTAAAATCTTTATGGGATAAGGCGCCCAAATCGTTGCGGGTCATTCTTTTGGGGTCCAGTTCATTGCAATTGCAGAAAGGGCTTTCGGAGAGTCTTTCAGGGCGTTTTGAGTTAATCAAAACCCATCAGTGGACATATGAAGAGCTGAAGCGTGCTTTTAAATATGACCTGGATCGTTATTTAACCTATGGTGGTTATCCGGGGGCTGTTGTTTTTGAGAGCGATTTCGACCGATGGTATGCCTACTTGAAAGAATCTATCATTGAGGCGGTGGTCGGCAGGGATATTCTGCTTAATAATAAGATTGGTAATCCTGCTCTGTTTCGCCAGGCATTCGAGATATTATGCCGTTACCCAGCTCAGGAGATCAGCTACACCAAACTGCTGGGGCAGCTTCAGGACAAGGGGAATACCGATTTGGTTAAATATTATATCGAGCTTTATTCCGGAGCGTTTCTTGTTCATCCGCTGGAAAAATATTCAACGAAAAGTCATCTGATTCGCGGATCAAGTCCCAAAATACTGATTTCCTGTCCTGCCTTATATACGATGCATGAAGGTCCGCAAGTTCTGAACGATCCGGAAAAACGGGGACGAATATTCGAGGCAGCGGTAGGAGGCCAACTTCTTCAACTGCCCGGCAATCTTTATTATTGGAGAGAGAAGCAGAACGAGGTTGACTTTGTCTATAGCTATCAGGGACAGCTTTATGCCGTCGAGGTCAAATCCGGCCGTCGGAAATTATCCCGGGGCTTCAATGTCTTTATAAAAAAGTATCCGAAAGCTTGTCCCGTCATCATCACGCCGGACAATTTTGCCGTCTTTTCAGAAAATCCGCGCAATTTTTTAAGCGCTGTTGCCGGTAAGCAATAAAGTGCCTGGTCACTTTTCCCATATTACTGTGAAGATGGCGGAATATACTTTAAGGGCAAGAGGGGGACGCCCTTAAGTTTTTAAGTTAATAATCAGGGCAAGTCTGATGTGATGCTATTGATTTCTGGAATAGATTTAACAAATTTGCGGGAATTAGCGATAAGTTTGTTGACGACATACAATGAAAAAAGAGGGCAACGGAAAGTGCCAGTGCAGGAGCTTTCCGCAACCTTTTCCGGGGGGAAGGTTGCTGAAATTTATCAGGGAGTAATGAAGTTGCCGGAAAAAACATTTTGTGAAAATGAAATTATCGAAGTTGTATTATTTGATTTTGGCGGAGTATTGTCGGAAGAGGGATGGAAAAAAGGTCTCAGCGAAATTGCGAAAGCCCATGAGCTGAATGCCGATGAATTTGTCCGGACGGCCGGCGACACGATTTATGAGACCGGTTATATTCTGGGAAAAGGTTCCGAAAACGATTTCTGGAATTTCCTGAGAAGAAAAACGGGCATAAAAGGCGCTGATGCTTCTTTAACTCATGAACTTTTATCCCGGTTTGTTCTCAGTAATTCCATGATGGATGTTGTCAAGAAATTGAAAGCAAAAAACAAGACGGTCGGCATATTGAGCGATCAGACGAACTGGCTCGACATGCTGAACAGCCGTTTCGATTTTTTCCGGTATTTTGATCATGTTTTTAACAGCTACCACATGGGTAAAGGTAAAAGGGATATTTCCCTGTTTGATGATATTGCCGCATTTTTAAAAACCCCACCGGAGCGGATTTTATTCATAGATGATGATCCGGGAAATATTAAACGGGCAGGGCAAAAAAAGTGGCGTACCGTTCTTTATGTTGATGACCGCTCATTTCAAGCGGAGATGAATGAAATATTTTCCAGTAGAAGGATAAATTAGTACAATGCAGCGCTGTCCGATAAATAACATTTTTTCCGGTATCCCGGAAAAACTAAAGAACGAGCTTTTTGAAGCTCTTCTGCAGACTCCAGGTTTCCGGATGGAGAGGATTGTTTCCCAGTGTCAATGCTCGCCTGAAGGTTTTTGGTATGATCAGGATGAAAATGAATGGGTGATGCTGCTTAAGGGAAAGGCCGGTCTCCGTTTTGCAGGAGAAGAAGTGGTTATTCTTCAGCCCGGCGATTACATCAATATTCCGCAGCATTGCCGGCATAGAGTGGAATGGACTGATCCTGATCAGGAAACTGTCTGGTTGGTTGTTTATTATAAATAACGATTCGTTTGAAATCAGGAGATAGAGGTGCTATTTAAAACAGCTTTTCAGTACATAATATGCCTTGACAAGCAAAACCGGCCTTCCTATACTTCCTTCAATCGAAAGCAATGCCTCAGTAAGTAATATAGTTATGACGTTAACTGTCGTTATTGGGAGGAACAGCTTCAAAGTTAACCTTTTTGATCAATTAATACTCGGGAAAATGCAATATGGGAGAAAACAAACCAACACGTAAGCAGGCATTTGATTTGCTCCGGAAGTATAATCAAACGGAAAGCCTGATTAAACATGCACTCGCGGTAGAAGGAGTGATGCGCTATTTTGCCCGGCAATATGGGGAAGACGAGGAAAAGTGGGGGGCTATCGGCCTGGTACATGATCTCGATTATGAAAAATTCCCCGATCAGCATTGCAAAAAAACCGCAGAAATATTGAGGGAAGAGAATTGGCCCGAAGAATACATTCGGGCGGTAGTCAGTCACGGCTGGGGCATCTGTTCTGAAGTAGAACCACTCTCGACTCTCGAAAAGGTGCTGTTTGCTACCGATGAATTGACAGGTCTGGTGGCTACTTCAGCTTTGGTTCGTCCCTCGAAAAGTGTTCTCGATATGAATGCCGGTTCGGTTAAAAAGAAATGGAAAGATAAAAGGTTTGCCGCAGGAGTCGATCGCGCGGTTATTGAAAAAGGCGCCGTCATGCTGGGTGTTGAGTTGACCGACCTGATTGTCGGCACGATCCTAGCAATGAGGGAAGTTGCCGAAGAAATCGGATTAAAAGGCAGCCCTTCGAGCGAACCAAACAGCCAAAACGTTTAATTCTCTGCAAATTGACCAATCAAAGAAGGAGAGGTGAATCATGCCTGCCGATGCAATACTCATCAAGAAAGAAGACAATGTGGCAACGGCTCTTCGTGACCTTGAATTGGAACGGGAAGCCGTAATCCGCCTCGACCAGGATGAAAAGATTATCACGATTACGGAGCCCATACCCTTCGGACACAAATTTGCCGTAAGAAAAATCATTAAGGGCGAAAATATCCTCAAATACGGAGAAGTGATCGGCCGCGCCACGCGTGATATTGAAGCCGGCACCCATGCCCATATCCAGAACATCGAAAGTCTCCGTGGCCGTGGTGACTTGGAAAAGGAGGCTTCCGCATTATGACTTTCATGGGTTATCGCAGGGCCGACGGCCGTGTCGGGACAAGAAATTATGTAGGCATTCTATCCACTGTCGTCTGTGCCAATGAAGTGGCCGAGGAGATCGCCCATCGGGTTTCGGGAACCGTTCCCTTTCTGCACCATCAGGGCTGTTGCCAGACGCCGGTTGATATTGCCCGGGTCAACAATGCGCTGATTGGTCTGGGCTGCAATCCAAATCTCGCCGCAGTCATTCTCGTGAGCCTTGGTTGCGAAAGCACTGATGTCGGCGAGGTAGCCCGAGCAATTGCCGCAACAGGCAAACAGGTGAAAACCATAGTGATTCAGGAGATCGGGGGTGCGGGTCGATCCGTGGCCGAAGGTTCGCTTTTGGCCCAGGAGATGGTCCAACAGGCCTCTGTTCTTCCGCGAACCTCCGGCGAAGTAAGCGACATTGTCCTCGGACTCAAATGCGGAAGCTCGGATACGACCCAGGGACTTGCCGCAAATCCGGCCCTGGGCATTGCCTCCGACCTGATCGTCCGCGGCGGCGGAACTTCTGTCCTGGGCGAGATCACGGAGTTCATCGGCGCCGAACATCTGCTCATCCGGCATGCCCGGACCCGGGAAATCGGCGACAAAATCCTCGCCCTGGTTAAACGGATCGAAGACCGCGCCAAGGCTGTAGGCTGCGATATGAGAGGCGGGCAACCTACCGGCGGCAATATTAAGGGCGGCCTGACGACTATCGAGGAAAAATCTCTGGGAGCCATTGCCAAGGCCGGAACGGCGCCCATCGAAGCTGTTTATGAATACGGGCAGCCGCCCGACGTAAAGGGTCTCGTCGTCATGGATTCGCCGGGCCGGGAACCGGAGATATTGACGGGACTTGCCGCGGCGGGGTGCAATGTGATCGCCTTTACGACCGGACGCGGTGCTCCGCAGGGCTTTCCCTTTGTTCCGGTAATCAAAATCACGGGGAATGCTCTGACCTGGGAGAAGCTCCGGGACCACATCGACCTTGATGTGAGCGCATTGATGAAAGGAACATCATCTTTTCCGGCTGATGGAAAGCGGATTTATCAGGAGATTATGGAGGTAGCCTCCGGCCGACTGACCAAGGCCGAAATATGCGGCTACACACGGGCGATGGATATCTACATGGTCGGCCCGGTGATCTAGCCCCGGAAATTTCCGGTACTTGTGGCTTATTCCTCCGTAAGAAGATTCAACACAATTTCAAAAAGCAAAAAACCCGCCGGCAACAGCGGGTTTTTTTATGGACATTAATGTTTAAGGAGCTTCGTTGATGGATTTTATACGGTCATTCCAGGAAGGGTGCTTATCCCAGAATCCTCCGCCGTCTTCCGTGGCTGCCTCAATTGACCGCAGAGATTGAATGACTTCCTCCTTGGTCATGCCCATGCAAAGGCAGGCCCGGTAAGCGGCAACATCAGCCTCGGTTTCCTGTTTTTTCGAGTAATTATTGGTGATAGCGGGATTAACAACATGATTTAAAAGGCCGGCACCGGGGACAACAACATTCACTATCATCATCGCTCCGGTTACTCCCCAGCTGACACCTTGTCTGGCCTGGGCATGGCTGAGTTTTTCATGCGCGATTTCGTGAGCCAGGACAAAACGAATTGTATTATCGTCAAAGGCAAACATTCCTTCCGTTACAACGATTCCGTCTTCACTCAGGAAGGCGTTAGGTTCTTTTTCGGGGCTGAGATAAAGAGGCGTATTTTGTGTCGGCCGGATGCATTTATGCACTTGCTGGTAAAGATTAACGGCTCTCAGTTGCAAATCCTCCGGGGCTATATAATTCTTTTGTCCGGCGCACCCGGAAAGAACAATTAGAGCAATGATTAGTAATTTCTTCATAATTTAATTATCACATATTTTTGAAAATTGTCAAAATCCGAAAATAACTCCGATAATATTTAATGGCAATCCGGACAGCTTTGTTACCACCATATAAAATCATATATTTAAATCAATGACACTCGCTGAAAACGAGTGCAATGAAGTTTGAAGCGGAAGTGGAATTGATCCCGAAAGCGAAGCCCAGCAGGCAGAGCTATTCGGGATCCAGCTGGTTATATTACCCGCCCCTTGTGGTGAATATATTGAGGCATTTCAACAGTTTGTCGCTTTAATAAAACAAATTTCGCCGGGAGCCTTCCCCCTTGCATCATTTTTTTCCAATTAACGCATTATTGTGCTATATTTTAAAAAATAAAAATATTAATGCTGAAATTTGAGAATCCGCTTTTTGTGACCTATGACAACTGAAGATAAAACCGCAGAGATGCTCACCCTGCAAAAAGACAATCTGCATTTAAAACAAAGCATCAACGCCTTGCGTGATCAACTGGAAAAAATGAAAATCGCCCGCGAAGAGGCTGTACAAAATACCCTGAGGTCGGTACAGGGTGAAATTACCCAACTGAAAGCAACAATTGCGGCAATGCGCGATGAACTGGAAAACGCCGGTTATGAAAAGGACTGTATAATGCAGCAGCAGATTGCGGACACGAGTGATAAAACGAAACAGCTGACCGATGCAATCGTGGCGATGCGCACTGAACTGGAAAGCCGGGAAATAAATTATCAGAAAGAAATTCAGATGATTACCAAAAATCATTATGACGAAGTCGGCGAGTTACAAAAGACGATTAAAAAGCTGAGAGACAATCTGGAGGATTTAAATCAGGGAAGCAATAAAGGCAGGGCAGAATGAAAAAGAATCAGAATAAACCAACTACAAAACTTCTCAGCATAAAAAAGATGCGGTCGTTACTCGATATTTCCCGGAAAGTATCGGCACTGGAAACACTCGATGAAATACTTGTGGTGCTTATGGATATTACCACGACCGAGTTAGGCGCCGACCGGGGAACTATTTTTCTGAATGATCAGGAAACGGGGGAATTGTATTCCCGGGTTGCCCAGGGAAATTTGCAGCGGGAAATTCGGGTGCTGAACTCGAGCGGCATAGCCGGTTCAGTTTTTCAAAGCGGGAAGAGTGTGATTGTTCACGATGCCTATAGTGATAACCGCTTCAATCATTCCATAGATGAAAAGACCGGCTATGTTACGAAATCGGTTCTCTGCGTTCCTATCCGGGCGGCCAAAAATGAAATAATCGGTGTTGCCCAGGTCCTGAATAAAAAAGAAGGACAATTCACAAAAGATGACGAGATGCTGCTCGAAGCCATTGCCACGCAGGCGGCCATAGCACTGCAAAGCACAATATTTACCGAGCGAATGAAAAAATTCCGGACAAAGGAAATGGAGTTTTTCGATGTGGTTGCCGAAGCAACTTCAGAAATCAATCTGGGAACTCTCCTGCGCAAGGTAATGTCCGAGGCGATGCGGATGATGGATTCCGAGCGGTCCACCCTTTTTCTTAATGATGATAAAACCAATGAACTGTATTCCCGTATAGGCGAGGGGTTAGGGACGACGGAAATACGCTTTCCCAATAATGTGGGCATTGCCGGCGCTGTTTTCCAGACGGGTGAGGCCATCAATATTCCGCATGCCTATGCCGATCTCCGCTTTAATCCGGCTTTCGACAAGAAAACCGGCTTTTTTACCCGTTCCATCCTCTGTACCCCCGTTATCAATAAATCCGGCAAGATTATCGGCGTTACGCAGGTATTAAATAAAAGAGGCGGCCCCTTCACCAAGGAAGATGAAATGCGGCTCAAAGCATTCACCGCCCAGGTGGCTATCGGACTCGAAAATGCCAAGCTTTTCGATGACGTGCAAAACATGAAGAATTATAACGAAGGTATGCTGGAAAGCATGTCCAACGGCGTTATTACACTGAATGAAGACGGAAAGATCATCACCTGCAATACGGCGGGTATGAGGATAATGAAGGTTTCTCCATCGGAGATATTGAACCGCAAGGTTGAGGAATTTTTCAGCGGAGCCAATGTCTGGGTGCTAGAAAAGATCGAGCGTGTCGGTAAAACACGTCTCCAGGATGTCATTGTGGATGCCGACCTCGCTTTCGGTGGAGCAAAGCTTTCCGTCAACCTGACGATTCTTCCGCTCATCAGCGTAGAGAAAAAAAGGCTGGGAACAATGATTGTCATTGAGGACATCTCGAGTGAGAAACGCATGAAATCGACCATGTCCCGCTATATCGATCCGGCTCTCACCGACCAGATCATGGATTGTGGTGAGGATTTCATGGGGGGCAAAAGCATAACTGCTACAATACTGTTTTCTGATATACGCGGTTTTACAACATTGACCGAGGAGCTGGGAGCGCAGGGTACCGTTGCGCTGCTTAATGAATATTTTACTCTGATGGTGGATTGCATCCAGAAGGAGGGCGGCATACTGGATAAATTCATCGGTGATGCCATTATGGCCGCCTTTGGCATACCACTTGCCCATGACGATGACGAGGATCGCGCCGTGCGTGCGGCCATCGGTATGGTCAATAAACTCCGTGAATGGAACCGGGAGCGGGTGGGACAGGGGAAAAAACCTGTCCGGATAGGAATAGGCTTGAATACGGACTCGATTGTATCCGGGAATATCGGTTCCCCGAAGCGCACGGATTATACGGTCATCGGGGACGGCGTAAATCTGGCCTCCAGGCTGGAATCGGCCTGCAAGCAATATTCCGCCTCGATCCTGATTTCCGAGAACACTTACAGCAAACTGAAGGGAACTTACCGCATCCGGAAAGTCGACCGCGTGGTGGTCAAAGGTAAAACGGAGCCGGTCTGTATTTACGAAGTGCTTGATTACCACACGGAAGAGAGTTTTCCCAATCTCATGGATGGAATAAATAATTTCACCCACGGGTTGGCCCTTTATCAGAAGGGGCAGTGGGACAAGGCCGCCGAGGCCTTCCGCAGGGCGCTGACAGCAAACGGCAACGATAAACTCTCCGAGCTATATATCGACAGATGCGAGCACATGAAAAAACATCCGCCGTCTGCCGAATGGGACGGCGTCTGGGTAATGACGTCAAAATAGCTGTAATGGGTGGAAGTACTTCTTCGATTTACGGGCTGAAAATTATACCTGCCGGACTAATAGCGGAAACTGAAAGCGAGCAGCGGAGAAGAGGTGGCGGGATCATAAGACAGGGAAAGGCCGCTCGTTTTTTTTAAGTTTTCCAGAAATTTATTTTTTTCTCTTTCGTTGTATTTATGTGCACTGCTTACCGCACTGTAGATATTACCGCTGTACCATAAAATCTCAAAAAATGTGACAACGCCGCCTGCGGCATAGCGTTCACTCCGGAAGAGTTCTACCGCCGCCAGAATAAAAGCCCCGTTCAGTAAAAACGCCATTGCGGCATCCCGATACCTTTCGGTGTAGACATGGCCGCTTCCGGAAGCACCGCGGCCAGAAAACCGGCTGTAGCGGGGTTTTTTCGGGGAATGCCGTCGGTCTTTTCCAGACCTTCGGCCATGATGCGGGCGGGGGAGGCCAGAGAGCTGCTCGGCGGCACGAGCAAAAAAGTATCCTTTGCTTTAGGCCAGTTTCCCGAATCCAGAAAGACGAGAGCCGTCTGATAAATTGCCTTATCGGCATATTGTTCCGATTGGGAATTGATGATTATTTGAAATGAAGAAAGCGAGTTTTCGTAGCGTTTGAGTTCTTTTTCCGCCAGACCTTCCAGATACAGCGCTTCCGTGATCATGGGGCTGCGGGGGTATTTATTGCGAAAAAAATCAAAAGCCTCGATTGCTTCCAACCATTTTTTTGCCTTAAAATAACTTTCCCCAATGCGGAATGTGGCTTTCTCGGCAAGCGGGTCTTCCGGGGAAAAAAAGATGACTCTTTTGTACTCGGTGATGGCCCGGTAATAATCTCCTTCCGCAAAAAGAGTTTCGGCAAAATCAAACAGCCTGGCTGCATCTTTGTTTTTTTCATCAGCGGAAAAGACATTGGAAGGGAGGAACGAAAGAAGGAGAATTGAATAAAAAATGAACAGGCAGGTCTGCCGTTTTTTTAATTGAACCGTCCTTCGGAAAAGAGAAATTATTCCGGTAAAAAAAGCACGAAAGTTATTTATATTCATCAAACTTATATCGCCTTATTATTTTTTAAATTCACATGGGAAGTTTTACCGATACAGGAAATAAAACAGTTTTTCAACACTATAAATGCTCCCGCGGAAATCATTACAACCAAACTGAGAAATCCCCAAACGGCGAAAGACTCCAGAATAAAGAAAATACCGGCGTGATCTATGCTTTTCAGAAAAAATGCCCCGAGAACAAAAGTAAAAAGTAATATTAATTTGGGCGGAGAATCCAGCGCCGGCCGGGCGAGCGCTTTCAAATAAGACAGCTGAATAAAGGTGGGATAGAGAAAAACGCCGAAGGCCGTACCAAAAGAGAGCCCCGTCAGGAAACGTATGTCATTTACGGGCATTCTGTATCCATAATGGAGCGTGAACACATCGATGAACAAAGGGAGGAACAATAAAGAGCAAAGAATAAGAACGGGCCGGGAAGGCAGACATTTTGCTTTTCTTCCGGCCAGAAGATGAAATAAGATTGTTATGCCGAAGCCGATCCAGATGCCGGCACAGCGGGCATCCCAGGAAAGGGTATGCCCGCCTACCCAGATGGCTTTTGCCGGAACCCAGTGGAATATATAAATGTTCAGGAAATCAGACAAGAACTAATACCTTTTCAGAGTTCTTATTTCCTTGGTTTTTTCTTTCAAGGAGATTATTTCTTCCGCATCTATGTATGTCCAGCATTTTCCCATAATAGTGGGGTAAATCTTCTTCAGCATATCGGCCATGGCATCTACCTTGCCGTCGAACATCAGCTTGCCCCGGTTATAGCCGGATATATAGCTGTGTACCTGCTCATTCATGCAGCCGCTGCGATAGGTTGCATACTGGGGTATTCCTTCGTAGGACTCGATCCCGCGAACTACCGTGTCTTCCAGTTCCAGTTTTTTTATCCACATTTTTTCAGCGGACAGCGGTTCCTGCATCACAAAAGAAACCCATCCTCCTATTTTCATTTCAAATTCTCTGTTGACCCTGATTTCCGCACCGGAGCCGCCTTCTTTACTGTAGCGAACACTCTTCGGGTCACCGATGTATTTTACCTGAGTTGTTATGAAAACTTTCGGTGCCAGAGTCAAATCGGATCCCTTCTTGTCGGAATAGGTTATTTCATCGAGGTAGGCATAGGGGCCTTTAACGGTCATTCCCTTGGCGATGACTATTTTGTCCATGTCTACGCCCATGGAAGCGGAGAATCCTTTGGCCACTTTGGAGTATGTGGGATCGGCAAAGGCGCTTTCCGCTTCTTTATAAAATGGATTAACTACTACAATTGTTGCCGGTACCGAAACGGCGCTCTTCTTCATCGGCGGTTCATAGCGGTAGGAAAAACTGTCTCCCCAGGATGAAGAAGGCGGCGGTGGCAATATTTCACGTCTTGTTTCCTGCTGATCGCAGGCCAGCATAAAAGCAATAGTTGCAATGCCGGCAATGATCAATATTATGCTTGCCGCCCATTTGCCGATATTAATTCCTTTATTCATAAATCCTCCTTAATGATTTTTATCTTCAGCAAACCAGAAATCGTTATTTTCAACCGGATCAGAAAAGGTGACTTTGTTTCCCCGTACAGAGGCGGTTGCCAAACGGGTCTCATCAGCTTCATGTATCAGTCTGTCCGCCGTCATCACCAAACCGATGAAAAATCCATGTTTATTAATGGCCTGAATGGAATATCGGGAGCACGAGGGATTCATCGGGCAGCGTCCCCCCATGACCGGTGATAAATTCCTTTGATAAAACCGGAGGGAGCTTACCAAAATATTTTTACCCGATATTGCATCTTCTTTTGGAGTTGGTTTTATATTATTTTGCAGATTTGATTTGCTGAAGTTCCAGGGAACGAAAGAATTGTCATCGCCGGCATAAAGCAGAGAAGCTGAAAAGAATAATAACAACATTATTAGGCTGAACATGGAAATAATATTGCCAAACAATTTTTTAGATATTCTTATTTTGGAAATTAATAAAATTTTATTTTGCATGAGATCCTTTCTGCTTTCTTTTGTCGGAAAAGGGGTGCTGTCAAAAATAGTTTGTGTCCCCCTTAAGTGGAATCAAGGAATTAGAAATACTTTACGGAATCCCATATGCATATGGCTTTTGCTATCATTATTTTCAGGAGAAATCTACTATAAAAAGTGTGATTTCTTTTCATGTTTCGTTAAACGAACTTAAACATTCCATTTAAAGAAACAGGCAAAATGAAAAGTTTTGTTGTTTGGCGGTGAAAGTAATATTAGATTATTCATTTGTCTTATCAGGCTGTTGCAAATATATATTTTGCTGCTCTGTTTTTGGCACGATATTTCCATTAATGTAAAGGCAAAGAAACAGACTTTCGGAGGTGGCAAGCTCATGAAAAAGACTTTAGGAACAATGATAGTGGCGGCAGCAGTAGTGCTTTTGACGGCAACTTTCGGCTTTGCCGAATATGCGGCGGCAGGCGCAGATAATTTTCCTTACTTTCAGCTGGGATTGCTGATTGTCGGTGGAATGCTTCTGCTTTCCCTGAAGAAAAGATTCGAGAAGCTTTATACGTCCGAAGTCGTCGGAGTTTTTGCTCTGTACACGGTTCTCATGGCTCTTTTCACCAATCCGGTCATTGAAGTCGTGAAAAACATCGTCAGCTGAACCCCGGAGAAAAGAAATGGTGTGTGATCCCGTTTCTTCCGCAAAACCATTTACCCCTGTTATTCTCTTTTATATTACAGTTTATTGCTTCCGGATGGTAATTACCAAATTCATTTTTTGATCAACGCCCGCCTTAATGATTGCAAAAAAAAGCTTCTTCAGGCAACACTTATTGCACATTATCGTAAGGAGGAGTTTGATTGAATATGGGGAAGAAAAATTTTTCTGACTGTGCGAGCTGTCAATGGCCGCCTTCAGAGCGTTTATGCATGGGGAGTAAGGGCAAAGCATCCAAGGGATGTCCTACTGCCGGAAGTAAAGATCTGACTGATCTGGCGGGAAAGCAATATAAAAAACGTAAAATCGGGGAATTTGCCCGTCAGGCATCCATTCAGGAAGGAGAATGTTACATCGAGCGGGATAAAAAACCCTACAGTCTGCATCCGACAAAAACAAGGATTCAGGAAATCTGCGAGTTTGCCCGCAAGATGAATTATAACCGTCTCGGCCTTGTTTTCTGTATCGGGCTCGCCAGGGAGGCGGCAATTGTCGGTGAGATATTGAAAAAGAAGGGTTTTGAGGTTGTTTCCGCCGTATGTAAGGTAGGAGGCGTTCCCAAAGAAGAGATCGGGCTGAAAGATAACGAAAAAATTTATATCGGGGAATATGAATCCATGTGTAATCCCATCCTTCAGGCGATGATTGTGAATGTCGCCCAAACGGATTTCAATCTGCTTTTAGGGCTTTGTGTCGGTCATGACTCGTTGTTTTTTAAATATGCCAAGGCGCCGACAACGGTTCTCGCGGTAAAAGACAGGGTCACGGGGCACAATCCCCTTGCCGCCATTTATTTATCGGGTAATTATTATTCCTGGTTCAACAAGTAACCTCTGCTGCCTGCAGGAGAAACAGATAAGAGACGGTATTAACCGGTGAATCTTTACCGAATATTATTGCCGCTTTCGGTTACAGTCGAGCAGCGTGCCGCGACAACAGCCGGAACCGCACAGACAGGCATATTCCTTTTTGAGTTTCGCGGTCAGACGCCCTTCGATCATCAGGGCGTAGTCGTAAGAAAGTTCCTCGCCTGCTTTTATATCGCGCAGAGCTTTAAGGTAAATGCGTCTGCCTTCCTGTTCGGCCTCCAGATTGGGTTCGCACGAATGGTTGATCCATTTTGCCGAGTTGCCGTTGTATTTACCGTCAATGACATGTCCGTCATCGAGATGGAAATAGAACGTATGATTGGGGTCATTGGGATCATGAGGATGGCGGTCTTTGGCTTTACGCCAGGTGATGATTTCACCCTTGTACTCTAAAACTTTTTCGCCTTCACTTATGGGGCGGAGGGCATAAACGCCCTTGCCGTGTATGCCGGATTTGCGCACCTGAATGCGGCGGCCGCCGGCAGAGGGGCTTTTGGCAGAAAAAGTTTCCCGGATATTTAGATTGTCTCTGTTTTCAGCTTGCATAAATAATCACGACCATTTTGAAATTAAATCAATGACACTCGCTGAAAACGAGTGCAATGAAGTTTGAAGCAGAAGTGGAATTGATCCCAGAAGCGAAGCTGTTTGCAATTTACGTGATTACCCAAGCATGCTTGCGAAAGAGTTTCTAAAAATTGTTTACGGGTTAATTCCTGTCGTCCGGCGGGCGTATATACAAGGAATGGCTTTGCCGGTCAAGTTGATTTTGATTCATAAGTAAATTCCGGACAAAAGTTATAAAATTCTAGAATTCTATCGGTATCCCGTAATTACTTTTTTAAAATATCAATAATATCGAGTATATTTATCTGGCATGACTTTTGTAACAAAGAAAACAAACAACAGAAAGAAGAGGTATCTTTAATATGGCGCTTTACGATCAACCTTATCCTGATGGTCAGCTGAAAGGATTAAAAGTAGTTGATATGACGAGAGTACTGGCCGGACCTTTTTGTACCATGTTGCTGGCTGATATGGGAGCGGAAGTCATTAAGGTGGAAGAACCGGATAAAGGGGATGATGCCAGGGGGTATCCTCCGTTCATTCGCGGGACAAGTGCTTACTTCACTAATTTAAACCGCAACAAGCAGAGTATTGTTTTAAATCTGAAAAAGCAGGAAGCCAGAGAAATTTTACTGAATCTGTTAAAAAAATCGGATATTTTACTGGAAAACTTCAAGCCGGGCACTATGGATAAGCTGGGTCTGGGATACGAGGTCGTCAGTGCCGCGAATCCCCGGATAATCTACGCCTCGATCTCCGGCTTCGGTCAATACGGACCGTATAAGGACCGTCCCGGTTACGACATTATCGGACAGGCAATGGGTGGATTGATGAGCGTCTCGGGTTGGCCTGATTCTCCTCCTACAAGAACGGGAACGGCAATGGCGGATATTGTCGCCGGATTGAACGCCTGTGTCGGTATTCTGGCTTCGCTCAAAGGGCGGGAGCGGACGGGCAAAGGAGAACGGATCGACGTGTCACTTGTGGATTCGATGGTAAGTGCCATGGAAACTATTATTCAGATTTATCTCGTCGAGGGACGTGTTCCCCGGCGGGTCGGTAATCGTTATGAGTTCATTGCTCCCTATAATTCTTTCGCGGCGGCGGACGGCTGGGTTGTGATCGGTGTAGGCGGGCAGGAAGTCTGGAAAAGATTCTGTAAAGTTATCAACCGTGAAGACTTGATTGATGATCCGGCGTTTTTAACAAACAAAGACAGGGTGGAAAATGTTATCCGTCTGGAGGTGATAGTAACCGATTGGACGTCGCAGAGAAATGTAAACGATATCGTATCTCTGCTTATGGCGGCCAGTGTTCCCTGTTCTCCGATTCTGAATGTCGAGCAGATATGCAAAGATCCGCACATTGCCAAGGCCAGGGAGATGATTGTCGAGATGGATCATCCTCTCGACGGCAAAATGAAAGTGGTTTCCTGTCCGATAAAATTCACTAATATGAAAACGACTATCAGAAGCACGGCGCCGCTGCATGGGGAGCATACTGAATGGATTCTGACACGGGAACTGGGTATTTCCAAAGAAGAGTATGCATGCCTGAAAGAAAAGGGCATTGCAGGATGAACAGGATATAAAACAATGAATCAGAATAGAGAAAGGAGATTTGATCATGAAAAGAGTAGAGTATTTTGGGATGTCCTGCATTATTTGTGTTTTGTGTCTTGTGTTGCTGGTGCCGGGGGTTTCCTTCGCGGCTAAAAAGATACTGGTGGGATCTACATCTTCTTCGTCGAGTCACTACGGATATTTTGTTGCTGCGGCTCAGGTTATCAATAAAAATGTGCCGGGTATTGACGCTTCCGTAGTTGAAACGGGAGCGACGGCGGATAACCTGCGGCGCTTTGCGCGGCATCAGATTGATATCGGTATGGTGACGACCAACACTCAATCCGAGGCTTACTATGGACGAGCTGTCTATGAGAAAAATCCGATCAAGACAAAAATCCTCTGGGTTTATGTAATTGCCCCGCAGAATGTAGTTACGCGGAAGGACGCCAGGATTACCAAACTTGCCGATTTGAACGGGAAACGTTTTAACGCCGGGATGAAGGGTTCGTCTACCGAACAGACTACGCAGGCGGTATTCAAAGCCCTGAAACTTACTCCGTCTTATGTTGCCGGTTCCACAGGTGATATCGTCGGTGCCGTCAAAGACAACCGGGTTGTGGGATATGTAAAATCGGGAGCGGGCCTTGGCTTGGATGCTTCTTCCCGGGATATTGCCACCTTAACGCCGATTGATATTGTTTCTCTGGACGCGAATCAGGCGGCGACAGTCACCAGGGAATTTCCCGATCTGCTGGTAATAGATGTTCCCGCCGGTGCTGCGGGAAAAGGGTTCGGTGCTTATAAAACGTGGGGATTCGGTGTGGCTTGTGCCGCCGGACTGGATATGGATGTGGAAACCGCCTACAAAATTGTCAAAGCAATTTGTGAAGACAAGACCGAGCAGGCCGCTGCGTTTGCTGAAGTCAAGGGAGCTGATTTTATGGAAATGACGCTCAAATATGCTTCTTCACCGCTGCACCCCGGGGCGATCAAGTATTTTAAGGAAAGAGGCGCCGCTATTCCCGAACGATTGATGGAAAAATAATAAAGCGATCTGTATCCGCAGGTGGACAGGAGTTGAACAACATTTGACAAACACAGGGAGCAGGACATGGCTGACAAACGAGATTTGAAATGGCGTCAAAAGGGGATTAATGCATTATCAATTTTATTGCTTGCTTTTGTGCTTTATACCTGTGCAACGGGACCTTTTGAGAGTATTATTCATCGCGCTGTTTTTATTGCCATTCTCCTGGTCTTGGGGATTTTTATGTATCCCCTGTGGAGCGGCAGCTTACTGAGGCCGCTGGGGATAGTCATTGATGCGTGCATGGCTGTTGTTGCCGTTGTTTCCTGCGGATATGTAATTGTCAATTACGAGCTCATTATGGGCAGTCTGCCCATGGCCCGGACACATGATATCATCATGACGGCCTGTCTGGTGATCATCATTCTGGAAATCTCGCGTCGCGCTATCGGTCTGATTTTTCCTCTGATTGTCGTAGCGATGATTTTATATGTACTCTTTGGTGAGTATATTCCGGGCCGTCTTGGCCATCGAGGGTTCGATATATATTTTCTGACGGAAACACTCTTCCTCGGAGATCTCGGAATTTGGGGAATGTTGACGGGTGTTGCAGCAACCGTCATCGCCGCATTTACAGTATTTGGATCAGTATTGCTCAATACCGGCGGCGGACAGACATTTATCGACATTGCCATGCGTTTGGGTGGACGAGCACCCGGAGGCGGAGCAAAGATTGCGACGATTGCTTCGGGACTTTTCGGCATGGTCAGCGGCAGCGCTGTTGCCAATGTGGCCACTACCGGTAATTTCACCATTCCTCTGATGAAAAGGCTGGGCTATCCGCCGGCCATGGCCGGTGGTACGGAAGCGATTGCCTCTACGGGCGGACAGATTGCACCGCCGATCATGGGAGCGGCAGCCTTTATCATGGCGGAGATAATCGGCGTGGACTATGTTCGTATAATGCTCGCCGCCGCTCTGCCCGCTTTTCTGTTTTACCTGGGCGTATTCATGACTATTGATGTTTTGGCCAGAGAAGGAAGCCTGGGCAGCGTACCGGACGAAGAAGTACCGGTTTGGAAGAAAATATTACACTGGCGGAGAATTCTGCCGATCTGCACGGCCCTTGCCGCTCTCTTTTACGGCATCATCAACGGCAATTCCATTACTACGGCGGCTTTCTACGGTACAGTAGGTGCTTTGATTACTTTCCCCATGACTTATATCGGCGCCGGTTCCGATATTGCTTCAGCTCTTAAGGAATTCAATAAAGTTCCCGCTGATTCAGCTAAAGGTCTGTTAATCATAGGCGTGCTGCTTGCCGGCGCTCAAATCATGGTTGCATCAATTAATATGACGGGATTGGGTGTCACCCTTTCTTCACTTATCGTCAATCTGGGAGGAGAAAGTATTTACCTGATTTCGCTTATTGTAGCGGTTGTCTGCATGATTATGGGCATGGGGATACCCACGACTGCCGCTTATGTATTGGTTGCCGCCGTTTTGGCTCCGGCAATGATCAAAATCGGAATCGTACCGCTCGTAGCTCATATGTTTGTTTTTTACTATGCAACCCTGTCGGTAATTACTCCGCCGGTTTGCATTGCCGTATTCGTAGGCGCCGGTATTGCCGGCGCCCGCTGGGGTGATACTGCAAAATACGCTCTGCGGCTGGGTGCGGTTACTTATATCATTCCCTTCCTTTTTATCATCTATCCCGGAATGCTGGCCCAGGGAGGATTGACGGAATTTTTTCTGGCTGCTCTCTCCGGAGTGGTATTTGTCCTGGCTTCTGCAAATCTTTTCGGAGGGATGAAAATATTCAACAATCGAATTGTCGACGGTGCCCTATGGATAGTCGTTATTGTTCTGGCCATCATGCCGAGTATTGCAGTTACTATAGCTGCTGCGGCCATAACAATAATTCTCTATATAATCAGAAGAAGGTTCCGGAAGAACATTATCAATCAGCAGATATTGACGTAAGCTCCGGCGGCAGATGCTTTATTGTAAATCGGCAAAGATTTTTTCAGAGGTCGTATTGACGGATTTTGTTATACAGCGTCGCCAGGGAAATGCCCAGCTGCTGGGCGGCCTTGCGCTTGCCTGCCAGTGATTTTCCGAAACTTTTCAGCACTTCGGTGATCGCTTCTTTTTCCGAAGATCTTGTTGTGCGAGAAAGGACGCGGTGCAGGGGTGTCTGTGGCCGGACTTTTGAAAATATCGGCAGATCATTCGGCATGATTTCGTCTCTCTCACTGGTACTCGCCGCAAACTCGAGAATATTGAAAAGCTCGCGAACGTTTCCCGGGTAATGGTATTGATTGAGAATTTCGAGAGTAGAACTTGCCGCCTTATATCGCTTGTTTTGCTTTTTGCTGTGCTCGTCAAGAAAATACTCGACGAGCGGAGGAATATCCCCAATCCGCATCCGCAGGGAAGGAATATTCAGGGAGACGACATTGATCCGGTAGTAGAGATCCTCACGAAACTTCATTTCGTGGATCAAACGGGAGATGTCTCTGTTTGTGGCGGAAATAATCCGGACATCCACCTTAATCGGCTTGGTGCCTCCTATTCTCATGAATTCACCGGTTTCCAGTACCCGGAGAAGCTTGGATTGCAGGTCGTATTCCATATCGCCTATTTCATCCATGAAAAGTGTTCCACCGTTCGCGATCTCGAAGAGACCAAGCTTGCCGCCTTTCAATGCGCCCGTAAATGCTCCTTCTTCATAACCGAACAATTCGCTCGAAAGAAGCTGGGGGGAAAAGGCGGCGCAGTTGATCGGCACAAAGGAATTATTGCAGCGGGAACCGGCATTGTGGATGGCATGGGCGAAAAGTTCCTTTCCGGAACCGCTTTCGCCCAGAATGAGCACGGGGATATCGCTTGCCGCTATCCGTTTGGCCATCTCCTTGGCTTTTTCCATTTCCTTGCTTCGGCTGATAATATCTTCAAAATGATAGCGTGCCCGGTGGATTTCCCGGACCTTGTTGCGCAACTCCATCACTGTATGAGTGTAATCCCTAAGCTTGTTGCTCATGGCGACAACTTCGGTAATATCGCGGATGACGGAAATCGCTCCCACGATTTTGTCGTTAAAAATAATCGGATTAATATCAGCTATGTATTCTACGTCATTAACTTTTCTTTTAATTCCAAGAAGTGCTTTGCCCGTGCGCAGCACCTCCGGCAAACGTGCTCCTTTGCGTACCGTCTCGACCTTCCGATTTAAAACATCCCGGCCGCATACTCCGGTCAATCTCTGGTAGGCGGTGTTTACATATTTAATATATCCTTCATTATCGGTTATTAAAACTCCATCATGAAGCGAATTGATGATGGTGTCAAATAGGGGAATTTTTTGCAGCGTATTGACATCGAAGGCCAGAGACGACACAAACTACCTCCCGGAAGAATATTTTTTTGTCAGGCCGCATCCCGGATGCGGCAAGGAGACTGGTATCTCCAAACGAATATGGATGAATAAGTAAAACGACGGAACATCTCCGCCACCAGCGGAGAGAGTGGATTATCTTGAAAAATATATTTAATGCTAACAAATAAAAAAACAAAAAGTCAATATCATTTTCTTTCCGGAATATTCAGGCAGTCTTTAGTGCCGGTAATGTCAGAAAGATTATTTTTTATTCCGAATGGTCGCGGTGAACTTGCCAGTTTTGCAGGTATTTTTCGGCCAGTTCCGGTGATGTGATAATTAACAAGTTTTCCGCATTATTTTCTTCCGCGGCTCTTGTAAAATTGAAGCTGCCGGTAATTACGATCCGCCGGTCAATGATGATTATTTTGTTGTGGGCAATGGCATGAGCGGAATCGATATAGACGGGGACTCCCTGGTTTTTGAAAAAAAAATAGGATGAATAGGATTGCTTCTTCTGGCTTTTGTCGAGAATTATTTTGGTATTTACACCCCGTTTGTGTGCATCGAGCAATGCTTTGGCGATCGGGGCCGAAGTAAAGGAATAAGCCTGTACCCGTATTTCGTTTTTGGCGTTATTGATTCCGTTGATTATTGCCTTCTCACATCCGCCGCGGGGGGAAAAGTGAATATCAATATCCGCGGCAAAAGAAACAGCGGCCAGCAAAACAAGGAATATTACAAAAGTAAATCTGATAAATTTCATAAGAACATTCAGTTACAAACCCCAAAGAGGCTGGGCTGCCGCCTGCCTCTTTGGGGGATGATTGATCAAAAGCTATTTTTCCTTAAGACCCATGAGCTTTTTGGCCATTTTCTTCTTTTTATCGAAATCCGTGAGAACCGTAAACATAAAGCGCTGAGCCTGGGGAGCCCCGGCGCCGTGCCATGTCCCCACTCCGTGCAGTCCGGAAGTCCAGTGCTGAAGGAATTTGGCTACTTTAAGCCTTTTTTCTGCGGGGGCTGCCGCCCCGAAGGCCTTTTGCAAAACCGGTCCCACTTCCGGATCTTCCAGGTCTTTTAAACGCGGCATAGTTACGACGAGCCCGCCGCCGATATCGCCCGCGTTTTTAATGATTTCCCAAAATCCATGGGCAATGTTGAGTTTGGCGGCATTGCCGAAGAGGTCATCGGGAAGGAATACGCCCGACCCTTTGGGTTCTTCCCGTCCTCTCATGGCGGAGGCGATGGCGCAGGCATGGGATGTTTCACTGAGTCGGACCATGTCGATGATTTTTTCCTGAATATGGGGCACTTTTTCCACACCGGTGTACTCGGCGGCAAGCATCGTTGCTCCGATGATCAGATCGGCAAATCCTACCTTGCAGGCTCCGCCGCAGTTCATGCGATGAGCCTTGGCAAAACGGGTTACTATCCGGCCGGCATATTTGGTTTCTCCACATAGAAATACTCTTTCCCAGGGGATGAAAACATTGTCGAAGACCATGGTTGATGTTTCCCGCTGTCCGTAAACAGGATTGCCCAGTTCGTCGATGTCATTGCCGCACATTTCGCGTTCGGCGGAGTAGGCATTGTACTGGCAGATATAGGAAAGTCCCGGCGAGCTGTTTTGCACGGCAAAGGCAAGGGCAAAGTCGGCTTCGTCATCTTTCAGGCCGCCGCCGGGCAGGACAATCGTCTCGTGGGCGCCGATTGCGCCGCTCTGGCTTACTTTATAACCTCTGACCACGATTCCGTCTTTGCGTTTTTCGACCAGGTGCAGATAAACATCGCGGTTTTCCTGCTGGGGAGGGCGTTTTTTCCGATCTCCCTTGGCATCGGTAATGGCACCGGAGACGGCAAGATCCTGCGATTGTGCCGTCTTCAGCCAGTTACTGAAGCGCTCATTATATTTTGTACCGAGTTCGCGGTCCATTTCCCATGTTGTTGATGCCAGCGAATTGAGAGCATCGCAGCCTACGCAGCGGTAATTGCATGTTCCTAAAACCTGACTGGTCAGAAGCGCCATTTCCTGACGCATATCGAGATCATGGATACTGCGGGCTACATGGAGATTACGGCTCACCGGTTCTCCCGTAAGATGCGATGCGGCAACCATGATCTCTCTGTATTCCTGATCTTGCGCGAGATCATAGACGGCGGCGTTGGCCATGACCATGGATTTTGTTACGGGATTTTCAAGCAGGTTGTTAATCCATTTTCCACCTATATATACCCTGGGTTTCATCTTCTTTACACTTGCCAGATATTCTTCCGACGTGATTAAAGCCATCTCTTACCTCCTTTATTTGATTTAATCTCTATCAAAACTTTCTTCTCCCTGTCCAGCGAAAGGAAGTTTTCGGAAAAAGCATTACTTACCTAAGTGCCCTTTCATAAGCCCCCGGTGAAAATCCCAGAATCTGCTGACCGTTCACAACGGCAAAAGGAACACCGGCTCTCGGATCGAGCTTACTTCTTCTTTCCGCGGCGGCGTGGTCTTTTTCAATATCGTATTCCGTAAATGGTATATTGCGGGATTGGAAAAAAGCTATGGCCTTTTTGCAGTATCCACACCAGCTTGTGGTATACAACACAACAGTATTGTCTTTTCTTGGTTTGACTGGTGACACAACCTGATTTATTCCCGGTTTTACTACTTTCTGCGGAAGACTTGGTTCCGCTTGTTGAGGCTTTACTGCCGGAGGCGGTATATTAGGTGAATTCTGTTCAAATTTGTGCACTTGAACATTTTTTACTGACTTGGAGGGTGGCGGATAATCCGTGATATGCAGGTTACCGTTTTCATCCTCCCATTTGTAAAACTCAGCGGAGGAAATTCCCTGGAACAGGAAGAAGAAAATCAACAGCGGTAAAATTATTATTTTCATTTTCTCCTCCGGGAAAGTTAAGATTAACTGTTATTTTCTTTCGGTACAGACTTCTTTTTCTACAGGATACCAGGTGCCGCCCTGAACAATAAGATACCATCTGAGGTCGGATTCATCAACCTGATGAATGATTTTTCCGGATTTATCCAGATAAACGAATTTTGTAAAGCGGATCAGGTGCTTTTCGCAGTTAATCTCCGATAAAAATTCAATGGAATGGAATCTCTTAACGTCTTTATGAACCGCTGTGAGATAATCATTGATATATTGCCGATATTTACTTTTCGGGGAAGGAGTGATCTTTATCCAGGCGGCGGTTATTCCCGGTGCCGGGACGGTAAGACGTGCAGTGTCGACAAAAACGGCGTCGCGATAGATGGTATAACCGGCAATGCGCCAGTTGCCGGTCATTTTCTCCGCCTGGAGCGAGGCCGGTATGAGTAAAAACAGACTTACGATAAACAAGAGAGCTTTGCCTGCAGATGATTTTCTCATGGATGCCCTACCTCTTTTTTTGTTCATTTCTGCACCGGTTCATTTCCCGGCGCAGGAACTTTTAGAAATCCAGAAAATTCCACCGGGATGAAAAAGGAAATATCTTCCGTCGATCTGCCGGCAGGTATCCTTGATAAAAGTGATGATTTCTTTCTTTAAGTCGTCATCGATTTCATCACAGTTCGCTTCCAGCAGGAACGAAAGAAGCTGCCGTCCTTTAATATTTCCTTCGACACAATCCGTTACATCAAGATCGGAAATCAGTATATCGTGTTTATAGGGAATTTTCATGTCATTTAAAAGATGAATAATATCGTATGTGGAAAAAATTTCTTTTTCACTGCCCTTTACCCGTTTCATGAAAGCCTTCTGGATCTCATTGATTCCCAGAGCCGTCTGATGAAAGATCAGTATTGCCCCGTCCTGCGCCAGCAGTTCCCAGGCGTGGCTTAAGGCCGCCCGGCGGTCTGGAATATAGTAGAGGCAGTGAGTCAGATGAACAATATCGAATTTCCCCCTGATCTTTTCAAGACCGAAAGCTTGGGCGATAATTTTCAGTGAGTTCAAACATTTTCCTTCATTGTTATACCTGTTGCGGAAAATCCGGTTGTGTTCTTTGTTCGGATCAAGGGCAGTATAGTCGATGCGGGGAATCTTTTCCCGCAATAATTTCATCAGAGCAAGATCAAAATCACCGGTACCGCTGCCGACGCTGAGGACCGCGGCGGAATTTTTCAGTGGTACCGAAGGGAGAAAAGTATCTCTGAGCCAGTCCTGAATGGCTGTCCATTCCGTGGATATTCCTTTGAAAACATTGAAACATTCCGCATATTCCCTGTCGCTGAGCGGTTTTGCTTTGAGCTTTTCTTCCATATGGTTCCTTCAGCCTGCCGTTTTATTAAATTCGCCCGTATACTTTATCACCATCATTGTAATGTCATCGGCCTGGGGAGAGTCCCCCGCGAAGGCTTTGATTTTTTCCATGATACCGTCGGTAATATTTTTCAAAGGTTGTTTTTGTAGGGAGGCGAGCACAGCCTCGAGGCGTTTTTCCATGAACAGTTCATTATTCGTATCTGCTGCTTCGGTTACCCCGTCACTGTAGAGAAAAAGACTTTCGTTCGTACGCAGTGTAACGGTTTTACAGGTGTACGCAAAATCGTTTATAACACCCAGGGCCATTCCATTAGTGGTCGGCAGCGTTTCAATCTTCCCATCGGCGTGAAGGATATAAGGATTGGGATGGCCTCCGTTGCAATATAAAACATCGCCGGTGCGGACATCCATTATTCCCAGAAACAGCGTAATAAACATCATTGCCGGATTATCGAGAGACAGATCTTCATTAACGTGCGCAAGAATCGTTTCGGGCGTCAGTCCCCGTGTGGCCTTGCTCTTGATCAATATTTTGGTGACAGCCATTAAAAGTGCCGCCGGGACACCTTTGCCGGAAACATCCCCGACGGTGAAGCACAGATGGTCGTCGTCCATGAAAAAGAAATCGTAAAGATCTCCTCCTACTTCCCGGGCGGGCCGCAGTACGGCATAGATGTCAATTTCCGTGTGCTGGGGAAAAGGCGGAAATGTGCGGGGTAAAATACCCATTTGAATATCATGGGCGATTTTCAGCTCGCTTTCGATTTTTTCCTTGGCGGCGGTGGTCGAGGTGAGATCGCGGATGTAGTTTTGCAGAGATTGCTGCATAGTCGCAAAAGAACCGGCCAACCTGCCGACTTCATCCGTGCTGCGGATGGCGGGAACAGCCATGTCCAGGTTGCCTTGGGCCATGTTTTCCGCAGCGGATGTAAGTGTCCGGAGCGGCCCCGTGATGCTGCGGGCGATCCAGACAATTACGCCGAATAGAATGATCAAACCCAAAGCTCCCCAAAGAAGTGTCCGGTAATAGTGCCGGGAAACATCAGCCATCAGTTCATCCCGCGGGAGCACCAGCCCCAGTGACCAGCCGCTTGTAGAAAGCGGTGTAAAGGCAAGCCAGCAATCCTTACCGGTCATCAGGCTTTTGGTCTCAACAAAACCGGATAATCCGATCGTCATTTTCGTGCCGATTTCTTTGATCTGCGGATCGTTTTTTTCATTCGCTAGCTGGAAAATGGTTTTATTCATAATCAGGCGGGAATCCGGATGGGTGACATAGGTTCCTTTTTGCGAAATAAGAAAGGCATAACCTGTTTCGCCGATCTGAATTTCCGACACTATTTTCTGCAGCCAGGCCAGCGATATATCTATGGTAACAATACCGGAAAATTGTTTCCGTCCGGTGATTGTCCGGTAGAAGGGTACCGAATATGTGGACATCACAATATTGCCCGCGCCCTCGTCGAAATAAGGTTCAACCCAGGAAGGGCTCATCATCTTTTTCGGCAGTTTATACCATTCCCAGGAAAAGTAGTCATAGTTAATGAGAGTGGAAACAATATTGGTTTCCTCTCTGTAGAGATAGGGCGAAAAATGTTCTGTGCGGCGATCCCAGGTGTAGGGCTCAAAGGCGACGGCAGTGCCGTAAATTTCCGGATTGCGCTCGAGAGTGGCCCGCATGAGCTCGAAGAGCCGTTCTTGTCTCCAGGATGGTTCTTCGGCAAGCACTCCGGCAAAATTTTGAGGGATTTTTTGAGTGGCTGCAAGAACCATGTCAATGCGTAAAGCGGTGTTTTTAGCCAGCTCTTCCGCATGTTGCTCGATTTTTTCCGTGATCAGATTACGCGACAGATTGTAGTAATAGCCGAAAACCAGCGTAAAAATAAGCGTGGCGGAAAGCAGTATCCAGAAACTCAGCCGGAAGGCGATGCCTCTGCCGTGATGAAGAGAAGCGCCTTTCGCGGAAATACCGCGTTTAAAGGTGAACATAGCCGTAATATCCTGTTTTTGTAAAAATGGCCTTATTCCCCCAGTTTTTGATGATTGCGGGTAACCGAACCGTTTTCAACGGTTAAAAAATGTCAGCGTTAAAATATTGCTGTTGCCCTCACGCCGGTATTGCACCTGATCGGCCATTTTGCGGATTAAAAATACTCCCATACCGCCGATGCGGCGTTCGTCAAGCGGCATGTTACGGTCAGGTTCGGTAAGCGATAATGGGTCGAAAGAAATGCCTTCGTCACGAATCTCAAAAGTAAAGGAATGATCATCCCGTAGCGGGCAGTGCACTTCGACATTTCCCTCGAATTGACTGTAGGCATGCATAAATACATTAACCAGCGCTTCTTCCGCGACAAGTTCAATCCGGCTTAAAATGGCCGGTGATAATCCTTTTCGTGCTGCGTTGCCGGAGATGAAAGCCAGAAGATCGTGCAGGCTTTCCATCCGGCCGGGCATTTTTTTAATCGGCATGGTTGATCAGCACGGCGCGACGCTATCTCAGGGCGTCTTTGGCCGCTCCCAGAGTATCGAAGGACGGAATAATGGCAATAAATCCGGAAACAGTAAACACATCTTTTACGTTTTCCCGCAGTGCGGCCATACCGAACTTTCCGTTGTGTGCCTTCATTTTCTTTGCCGTGGTCAGAAACACTCTCAAGCCGGCGCTACTGATATAGTCGAGTTCTCCCAGGTCAAATACCAGCTTGTCTCCCGGTTGTTCCAACCATTGGCTGATCCGTTCCTCCAGCTGTGGTGATGATAATGCATCCAGCCTGCCCTGAAGTGCAAAAACAGTTATATCCGAGTCCGTGGTAACAGCAATTTCCATAATTACGCTCCTTTTATTATTATGTTAGTCTGAAGCGGAAGCAGATTAGATTAAGTATACGACACCTGTCAACGGATTTTAATCAACTTCCGCAGCCGATTTATCGACAGACAACTTTAACCTGCCTGCGCCTTTTCCAGATGCTGCAAGATCTTTCTGGGAATTCCCGATGCACAAGGCACCCCGGTCTGACAGAGTCCGCAGCCGTAACCGTCAAATCCGAAGTTTTCCTTGACGTATCGGGCGCAGGTACCCCCGGCATGATCCCAGCATTTCAGCTTGTCGTGACCTTTTTCAGTTACGGCGCCGACCGGGCAGCGCTTTCCGCAGGCGGTGCATGATTTGTCGAAGAAAAAAAGACAATAGGCGCGATGATCGGCGTATGGTCTTGCCGTAGCCGGAACGGCGATATTTGCGATTACCGATCCGGCCCGGTGGGCCTTGCCTTTGTTGGTGATGAGACCGTCGCAAAGACCGAAAGTTCCCAGACCGGAGGCATAGGCGGCATGTCGTTCCGACCATTTGGAACTGTAGACGTACTTGACGGATTTGCCCCAGCTCCATTCCGGCAGATGCAAGGGAACAACGGAAAGAATTCCTTTTTTGTTCAACTCTTCGACTACATATCGCCGCAGAGAATTATTGAATTCTTCACCCGGAAATCTCGCCTGAACCCACCGCAGGGAAGGATAAAAATTTTCTTTACTGGTGTCGTCTTTTGTGGTTTGGCGATGAGGCAGTATCCAACTGATGACAGTGAGGTTTTCCGGTCGGACAACTGTGCCGGGAAATTTGAGGGAAAATGCTTCGAGCGGAGTCCAGTGGTCTTCTCCTACTGCATCCTTAAAGTCTTTATACAGCGGGTCGGCGCCGGAGGAAAAACCGACAAGAGGTTCATCCCAGGCTTTTTCATCAGGTTCTCTGCGCAGGGAATTCAGCGGTGATGTTAAGACAAAGTCACGAATCAGATTACTTAGCCAGTCTTGTGCTTCTGTAGCCATGAGCTGCTCCGGAATAGTTGCAACTGTTTATGGAGGAGAGGAAAATACGCTGCCTGATCAGGGCATTTTCCGATAATCTATCCTGTGAAAACACAATACCATAAAATTACTTGTAATTGGAAAAGATTAGTTTTAATAAAAAAAAGTTTTTTGGGCAGGCTTTTTAAGATTCCGGAGATATTGATGCTTCCTGCTTGTGAATTTTTTGATTTTATTATTGATTCAACCATTTCAAGGAGTGCTTATGTGGGAATATACGGATAAGGTCAAAGAACATTTTCTTAATCCGCGTAATGTCGGAGAAATCGAAAATCCCGACGGTGTGGCCGAGGTGGGGTCCCTTGCCTGCGGCGATGCGCTGAAACTGACCTTTAAACTTGATGAAAACAAGCGCATCAAGGAAGCCATGTTTAAAACATTCGGCTGCGCCAGCGCCATAGCCTCATCTTCGGCTCTGACGGAGATGATTAAAGGTATGACTTTGGAAGAGGCCCTGCAAGTCAGCAATAAGGATATTGCCGAATATCTGGGAGGGCTTCCGGATGAAAAAATGCATTGTTCCGTTATGGGCAAACAGGCCCTGGAAAAGGCAATTGAAAATTATAAAGGTGCACCGGCCGTTGAGCCGGGAGCAAAAATTATCTGCGAATGCTTCGGCGTGACTGATAAGGAAATCGAGCGGGCGGTGCGGGAAAACAATCTGGCTACGGTGGAGGAGGTTACCAATTATACCAAAGCTGGCGGCGGTTGCGGAAACTGCCATGACGCCATTGCCCGGATTATTGAAGAAGTACGCAGCGGGCCGAAAACCGATACCCGGCCGAAACTGACCAATCTTCAGAAAATCAGACTTATCGAAGAAACCATCGAGCGCGAGATCCGCCCTTCACTTAGACATGACGGCGGTGATATTGATCTTATCGATGTGATCGGCAACCGGGTAATTGTGGCCACACGCGGTGCCTGTGCTGTTTGCAAGGCTTCGGATATAACACTGAAACACTTTGTGGAACACCGGCTCAAAGAACTTGTTTCTCCTGATATTATAGTTGAGGAGGTGGCCAAATGAAAACGATTTATCTTGATAACAACGCCACGACGAAAGTTGCTCCGGAGGTTCTGGAAGCCATGCTGCCTTATTTTACCGAATTATACGGTAATCCCTCGAGCATGCATTCCTTTGGTGGGCAGGTGGCTCAGAAAATACGCATTGCGCGTGAACAGGCGGCGGCACTGATCGGAGCGTCTCCCGAGGAAATTATTTTTACCAGTTGCGGTACCGAAAGCGATAATGCGGCCATCCGGTCGGCTCTGGCGACTCAGCCGGAAAAAAAGCATATTATCACGAGCCGTGTGGAACACCCGGCGGTTCGCATACTGTGCGCGCAGCTGGCCGCACAGGGTTACCGGATCACTGAACTGCCGGTGGATAAAGAAGGACGGCTTGATCTCCAAAATCTGGAAAAGAGCATGACTCCCGATACGGCCATCGTAAGCCTGATGTGGGGGAATAATGAGACAGGAGTGCTTTTCCCGGTGGAAGAAGCCTCGGCAATGGCGCATGATCGGGAAATTCTTTTTCATACGGACGCGGTCCAGAGTACCGGAAAAATTCCCATTAATCTGAAAAATAATACTATTGATATGCTTTCCGTTTCCGGCCATAAACTGCATGCTCCCAAGGGGATAGGTATTCTTTATGTTCGCAGGGGTACTAAATTTTCACCGTTTATGATCGGCGGTCATCAGGAGCGGGAACGCCGCGGCGGGACGGAAAATACATCCGGCATTGTAGGGTTGGGCAAGGCCTGTGAGCTGGCGGCAAAGAATATGGAAAAGGAAAATACTTATGTCCGTAAGCTGCGGGATAAGCTGGAAAGAGGGATCTTGGGCAGAATTCCGCAAAGCCGCATAAACGGCGATACCGGCAATCGTCTGCCCAATACGACGAATATCAGCTTTGAGTTTGTGGAAGGCGAATCCATATTGCTTTTGATGAATGAACTGGGTATTTGCGCCTCTTCGGGTTCAGCCTGTACCTCCGGTTCCCTGCAGCCTTCGCATGTCTTACGCGCAATGGGTGTGCCGTTCACCATGGCGCACGGATCGATCCGTTTCAGCCTGAGCATTTATAATACCGAGGCGGAAATTGATTTTGTCGCTGCTCAAATGCCGGCGATAATTGAACGTTTGCGAGGAATGTCGCCATACTGGGATGCGCAGGCGCAAGCCGGTAAAATAAACAAGTAACAAATTCTTTTGAAGGATTATTTCTTATGCAATTGCGCTTTATAATGCGGGAATGTTCATCCGGAACCGGCAGGCAAAGCCTTATGAATTTTTCGATCATTATACGGGGAGCGGCTGTTCTTGTTTCCCTGATGCTGTTTTCTTCGCTCGCTTTTGCGGAAACGCCGAATATTTCCAAAGAGAAAACCGGTGCGGCCAAAATCAGTGAACGGGTGTCCCTGGAATTGTACGGCGGCTACCTGAAAGGTCAATCAAAAGAATATGTTTACGACCCCCGGACGGGCTATATGGAAAGCGAACTTACCTGGAAAATAGATGAAGCATTGGTAGTCGGCGGAACGCTGAACGTCCGGCCGTTCGACTGGCTGACCCTGCGGCTCGGCGGCTGGACGCCCTGCAAATCGCAAAACAAAATGGACGATTATGACTGGCAGGTTTCCGGACAAGGAGACTGGAGTGACTGGTCAACCCACTCCAACACAAAGCTCAACAGAGCATATATGATTGATGCCGGCCTCGAAGCCAGGGTAGCTTCTTTCGGTGCCACGCCGGTTTTCGACAGGGCGTCCGTCAGTGTTCTGGCCGGTTTCCGCTGGTTCAATGTAAACTGGACCGCTTACGGAGGATCATACATTTATTCATCCAATCCGGGATTCCGGGATGTAACGGGAACCGATCCCGACGATGATCCGGGGATAGATTATGAGCAGTGGATGGAAACACCTTATCTGGGTATAGGTGGCACAATGAGCAAGGGGCGCTGGTTGATCAAAGCCGAAGTGACGGGCAGTTTCTGGGGGCGGGCGAGAGATAAGGATAATCACTTCAACCGAACCCTGATTTTTGAAGAGTATTATCAGAATACGGCCATGCTGGCCGGTGAAGTTTCACTTTCTTATGCCTTGACGGATGATGTCGATTTGTTCGGCCGCTTTGCCTATATTAAATATTATGAAGCGCAAGCGCCGACCAGTATGACGAATTATTCCAACGGAACCACCAGTTATGCTTCCGGCAATGCCGCCGGCATGGAACACCAATCCCTGCTTTTTAATCTGGGTATTATCTGGCGAATATTTTGATTTTCCTTTATCCCCACAGATAAGGTAAATCCGGTGGCTCCGTCCAGCCGAATTGTTTGTAGTAAGCCTGATCCTTACGCAGCAGGTTGGAGCGATGGGCGGCATGGAAATTATTTTTTCCCAGCCAGGAAGGATAGGAAACCCGGCCGGATATTTTCATCTTCGGCATGCGATTTTTATAACCGCGGCTGATCCATTCGTCTATGCAAAGATTGTGGTATAGCTTCAGGGCGTTTATGTGGCCGCGCCACATTTTGACGGCCGGATGATTACGCCATCCTCCTCCGTATTTGATGGCACGGATAATCTGACAGGCTTCCACCCTTTGCTTGCCCAACCTCCGGTAATCCAGTGAACGCAGGGATTTTTTAAAATCGGGGTAGGGGAGAAATGTTTGCATAGGCGATTTGACCGGTTTCTTTAATTATTACCGTTTTCTCACGGCTATTGCTTCTATTTCCAGAGGGGCGCCTTTGGGCAGGCTGTTCACTCCTAGCGTGGAACGTGCCGGTGGTTCGGTAGAAAAAAAGCCGGAATAGATTTCGTTGACTGTAGAGAAGTTATTCATATCCGTCAGAAAGATGGTGGTCTTGACGACGGAAGAAAGCGAAAGACCCTCACCGGCCAGTATTTCCCGTATGTTGGTTAGAATCCGGTCGGTGGCGGCGGCAATGTCCGGAATGATTTCACCCGTTGCCGGATTCACCGGTATTTGTCCGGAAATGAAAATGAAACCGCCTGCTTCTACCGCCGGCGAATAAGGACCGATAGTTTTTGTTTTATTTGAAGTCATAACTTTCTTTCCCATAGAGTTTCCCTTTCGAAACTGTGTCGTAATGGTTAAATGGATATGTTTATCATTCTGAACCACTCGTTGCACTCAAGGACAGGCTCCGTGAAGAATCTAATAATAACAAAAAGAGATTCTTCGTCGCTTGCGCTCCTCTAGAATGACGTTGCGACACAGTCTATTTCCCCGGGGTTCTATACCCGCGTTTTTCCGGCAAGGACAAAAACGGCGTTGAGCGCAAACAAATTAGGCATAGAATAAATCCTCCCCGCTTTTCCCAGAAAATATTCCTGTTCGATTTTAATTTCTTTTTTTCTACAGTAATCAATGAAATCCTGAATTGTTAAAAACCGGATGTTCGGTGTTTCAAACCAGTAGTAGGGCAGGGCATCGTTGATCGGGGTTCTCCCCTGCCAGAACAGGGTGAGGCGTGCGCGGATATGCGCGAAATTGGGAAAGCCGACAATGACTTTCTGACCTACGCGCAGGGCTTCCTGAATTACAAAATCCGCCTTTTTGATCTCCTGCATAATCTGATTGAGGATAACGTAATCGAAAGACTGATCGGGATAATCGATAAGGCCGCTTTCAATATCGCCCTGCAATACGGTGAGACCTTGCTCGACACATTTGTGCATTTGATCTTCATTGAGTTCAATACCCTGCACCTGAGCGTTTCTTTCACGGCGCAACAGTGAGAGCAGCTCACCGTTTCCGCAGCCCAGATCAAGTACATGCGAGCCTTCGGAAATAATTTGAGAAATAATTTGATGATCGTATTTCATATAGTGATTCTTTTGCCTTTATTACTGATTGATGTTGGCCAGAAAGTTCCTGATCAATCTTGTTTCATCGTCGATTTCGATCAGGAAAGCGTCGTGCCCGTAAGTTGAAGTCAAATCAAAATAAGTGGTATAGGCATGTTTTCTTTTCAAGAGACGGACGATCTCCTGGGATTGGTAAGAAGGATAGAGCCAATCGGATTTAAAGGAAATTACCAGAAAGCGAATATTTGTTTTTTTGGTCTGCGGCATGAAAAGGTCACCGGAGAGATCAAAGTAATCCAGCGCTTTGGTGATATAGAGGTAGGAATTGGCATCAAAGCGCTTGACAAAGTTATAACCCCGATAGCGCAGATAACCTTCCACTTCAAAATCATCGGTAAACTGAAAGCTAAGATTATCATTTTTGAGTTTGCGGGAAAATTTTTCTTCCATGGACTGGTCGCTCATAAAAGTAATATGGCCGATCATCCGGGCTACTGCGAGCCCCTTTTCCGGCTGACCGTATTCATAATAAAAGCCTTTCCTCCAGGCGGGGTCCGCCATTATTGATTGACGAATCACTTCGTTGAGCGCGATCTGCTGCGGCGAATGTTTCAGTGCCGTGGCGATGGGAATTGCCGCAAGTAATCTGTCGGGATAAGCTGAAGCCCATTGCAGTACCTGCATACCTCCCATCGATCCGCCGATAACGCACAGGAGTTTTTCAATGCCGAAGGAATCGACAAGATGACGTTCGGCCTCCACCATATCCGCAATTGTGATTAATGGAAAATCGAGCGCGTACGGTTTTCCGGTTTCCGGATTGATCGAAGAAGGCCCGGTGCTGCCTTTGCACCCGCCGATAACGTTGGAACAAAGAATGAAGTAAATATCGGTATCGAGGGCTTTTCCGGGACCAATCAATTCGTTCCACCAGCCTGCTTCGCCGTCGTCTTTATGTACTCCGGCGGCATGGGCATCTCCGGAGAGTGCATGGCATACCAATACGGCATTGGATTTATCGGCGTTGAGAGAGCCGTAAGTTTCATAAGCCAGTGTAACGGGGCCAAGTTTGAGACCGGATTGCAGCTGCAAAACTTCAGGCGGCTCGGCAAAAGAAAAATACTGTGTCCCGACCAATCCGACGGAATTTTCTTTCCTGGAGACGGCCGGCTTGTTAATCTGTGTATGGTGTTTTTTATCCACGTGCAATTTTTTATTCGACGGCAATTGCCGTTGTAATGTCAAAAATTATGTTACTTGAGTCATTCTTTCAATAGCCAATCTGGCCTTATTCACAATATTCTGCGGTACGGTTATTTCATAAGTCATATCAGTAAGCGACCGGAGGACTTTTGCGAGCGTTGTGCGTTTCATGTCCGGGCAGATAGCCTTACCGGATGCCGGATAAAAAAGTTTTCCCGGGTTTTCTTTTTGCATACGGGCGATTATTCCCAGTTCCGTACCGATAATAAATTCCTTCTCGATGGAATCTTTAACGTATCTGCACATCCCTTCGGTGGAAGTTACGATATCCGCAAGCGCGGTTATGTCCGGTTTACATTCCGGATGAACAAGAACTTTAGCGTGCGGATGTTGCTTTTTCGCCCCGGCAATGTGTTCCGGAAGAATTGCTGCATGAATCGGACAATGGCCGTTCCAGAGGATGAAATTACGCTGAACCTGCTCGGATACAAACGAGGCCAGATAACGGTCGGGAACAAAGATGATTTCTTCATGACCGGCTAAAATATGTTGCACCATTTTTAAGGCGTTGGCCGATGTGCAGCAGTAATCACACTCTGCTTTTACGGCCGCCGAAGTGTTTACATAGCACAGGGAAACAGCCCGAGGATGTTTTGCTTTCAGTGCTTTCAGGCTTTCCGCGTCAATCATATCGGCCATCGGACAGCCGGCATTTTTGTCCGGCAGCAGTACTTTTTTCTGCGGTGACAATATCTTTGCCGTCTCCGCCATGAAATGAACGCCGCAGAATACAATTACATCGGCGGTGGTGTTTGCCGCTTCTATGCTCAATCCCAGAGAATCGCCGACAAAATCGGCGATGTCGTGAATTTCCGGAAGCTGGTAGTTATGAACAAGAACAACCGCGTTTTTTTCTTTTTTTAATTTGTTTATTTTATCGATTATTTCCATGACGGTATTCCTTTATTTTAGGTAAAGCTGCTCTTAGCATTTTTTTTAATTTTTTTCTTCTTTTTGTTTGGCAAGATCGGCGATAGTAACACTCTTAAGGTTTAACCAACCGGAATAATTATGACCGTTTACCGGGAAGCAATGGCAACTCGGCAGGGAATGTAATACTTCTGAGCAGGCAAAATATGTTATCAAGTTATAATCTGTAAAGATTTTTTGCGTTTTCCCGCAGAATCTTCCGGGCGATTGTGACCGCGGTATCTTCATCGATAATATCATCATCCAGCATGCTTTTCAGGGCAAAATAAACGGCATCACGTCCGACCTGGGAACCGACATAAAGATACCTCTCACCCCATAATACATCAGAGCCATACATAATTTTATCCCAAAGCATCGGCTTTTCCAGCCATTTGCGCAAAGTTGTTCCCAGTATGCGGGGATGGTTGCGGAACATAATGCGTCCGGAAATATCTATATATACGTTATTCGGCATTAATCCTCCGGCTAACGCCATCAGTTCGGCATGATCGTAGCGGGGATAACCGCCGTGCAGAATGACGATCCGGGCTTTACTGACTATCGGATCACAAATCATTTTAGAAATATTAAGGCAATCACAATATTCAACCCAGGGGTCAATGATGGAAAAATGCCACTGTACAGGCAGTTTGTACTCGACGCTTTTGCGCATTATATGCCATACCAGCAAATCCTGCAAGCGGGTGTAGGCGGCGGATTCGCCTTTCCTGGCGCGTTCAAAAAGCTGGTATCCTTCTTTCTCTTCCACTTTTTCACAATATGAATTGCGGGCGCAGGCCAGAAGAAATTTCCAACCAACGACTCCGTTTTTTACATATTCATCAAGAACCGCATCAATAAATTCAAGATATTCCGTAAAATTCCGCAAAGAAAAATTATATTTTACTTTGATAATGTCCAGCATGTGCTCGAAAGCGGCGATATATGAGCTGTTCAGGGGGCTGCGCGAGGTCAGGTAAGTATTGTCAAAGGGAAACAAAAAAGGATCCACGGAGGGTATGAATTTAATGTTTTGTTTATTGATCAGATCGTCATGGAGAAAAGAATTGGCAATGAGAATTTCCACACCGGCGGCATCCATTGCCTTGTCCACAAGGTGTTTTAAATTGTGACGATGACGATCGTATTCTCTTGTTAAATCATTCTGTTTTTCGGGATTGTCGATGTCTTCACGGCTGAAACCGTAAATTTTTTGATAAGCTTCATAATGAACTTCTCTTAAATAAGGGAATCCGCCGCTCGATTCTTCCGGCGAACGGTAAGGATCGGTAGCAAGAAGAATTCTTTTTTCCGGCGGGAAACTTTCAAAATAACCGGCAATTCCCGGATGTCCGTGCTGGTCGATTAGTTGAATGTCGTCTATGGTTTTTCTTAATTTATCAGTCATGTGTTTTCATCTCCATAAATCAATGATTCCTCATAATGATGATTCCGGAACTGCCATAAAATGATATGAAAACCGATGTGATAAGAGTAAGAGTACATTTAATATAGTTACGGGTGTTTATAGCACCATTCAGAGCGTTTCCTCAAAAGACTTGTAAGCAGTAAAGTCTTTAATATCAATACAATAATATTCACGGAAAAACAATATTAAAAGAACTAATCAATGAAATTGGAGACGGGTGTATCCGCCATTGATTATAGCGGCATAAATTGATAAACAGTTGTCAAAATAGAGGTAAATACATTGATCTGTGTCAGAAAATACCGCCTGCTTCTTTTGCTTTTATTGCTGATTTTTCCGGGGAATGCTTTTCCCGGAGAAGGGAAATCGGCATTGGTGGTTGAGCTCGAAAGCGGAAAAATTCTTTATGAAAAGGATGCCGACAGGCTTATTCAGCCGGCATCACTTACCAAGATTATGGCCTTGTATTTAGTTAATGAAGATTTGCAGGCGGGCAAAATTCATCTTTCCGATTCAGTTAAAATTAGTTCCAATGCCGTAAATACCGGCGGATCCAATAAGATGCTGTCCGGAGAAAGCAAAGAAATCCGCCTGGAAGATTTAATCAAAGGGATGGCGGTGATTTCCGCCAATGACGCTACAGTTAGCGTAGCTGAACATCTTGCCGGAAATGTAGCTGAGTTTGTCGCAAGAATGAATGCCAAGGCCGGTGAACTCGGCATGTCGCACAGCTTTTTTGTCAATCCGCATGGTCTTTCCGATGTCCGTCAGTTATCTACGGCGCGTGATCTTTCGGTTCTTGCCCGGGAGTACGTAAAGCGGTTTCCCGATATGCTGGGTATTCATTCTCTTCGGTATTTCCACTATGATGGTGTGACCCGTTCCAACCGGAATCTTCTCCTTAAAGAATATCCCGGCGTCGATGGTCTGAAAACCGGCTATGTGCGAGCCTCCGGTTATCATTTGATTGCTACGGCCAAAAGAGGAGATGTGCGCATTATTGCAGTTGTTCTGGGAGCAAAAACTCTCCGGGATTGTGCTGTCCGGGCGAAGATGCTTCTGGAGGGCGGTTTCCGCAGCAGCGGTAATAAAAAGCTATGACCGGTACGGGATCGAAGGTTTTTTCAAGGACGTTTCAGAGCGGGGTCGCCGGTGTTGGTCTCCGCCGGGAGATTTTTTGAGAAAATAACCAGTTTGTCCCCCGGTATTAATTTCCTGCCGTTTACTATTCCATTCCAGATCATTATTGCTTTTACCGGAACGTCGAACCGCGCGGAGATATTGGATAAATTATCTCCCTTTTTTATTGTATAGACATAGTCTTTTTTTTCGGCCATCCATTGTTGTAATAGTTTATCGTATCGTTCGGTAAAACCTGCGGCCGCCCCTTGGGGAATGAAAATACGGTATTTCCCCGCCGGAATATAGTAGTTCCGGAGATGTGGATTAATATCCTTGATGACTTTAAAATAAGTCCTTGCCGCCTCGGCGACTAAAGAAATGGGTACGGGCTGGTTGCCCGATATTTCCACCTCGTCGAATTGCAGCGGAGCGTAGAGATCTTTCCGGGAAAGAAAATAACCGTATTTTTCCGGATTCGACATAATTATTTTTGCCGCCAGAATCCGAAAAATATAGCGCTGAGTTTCCTGGGGTAAATAAAGCTGATAATAATTGTTTACTTTTTGCACCAGGATTTCCGTCTTCAGGCCTTCTTCGCCCATGTTGTAGGCGGCTGCCGCCAGAGTCCACGATCCGAAAAGCGCATAAAGATCTTTGAGGTAAGCTACAGCCGCTTCGGTTGAGGTAAAGAAATTGCGCCGTTCATCAATATCGGGATTGATCTGCATGCCGTATTTGGTGCCGGTACCTTCAATAAATTGCCAGTAACCAACTGCTCCCTTATTTGATGTGGCCAGAGGCTTTAAAGAGCTTTCGGCAATGGTAATATATTTCAAATCGTCGGGCAGGGAGTTTTTCTGCAGGACTTTTTCAATGTGAGAAAAGTAACGGTTGGCGCGCTTCAACCACAGGATTACGCTGTCGTTATTATCGAGAGCATAGAGCAATTCCCGCTCCAGCCGCTCTTTAATTTCCGCCTCATTTAAGGGGACGGTTTCCTTGCAGAAGGTCAGCGGCTTATCTATTTTCAGTGCCTCAATCAGTGCCTGTCCGGTCGATTGCTCAGCCTTAGGCAGAGTTTGCTGGGCGCCGGCCACGGTGGTAAAAAGAAAAAAAGCGGAAAATATAGCCATAAAACCGTATATATATTTCAAGGCTGACACTCCAATTCCATTTATTATGTTCTTAATGTTCTTATTACTAGCCCGGAGGTGGTTTTGTCAAATACTTCCGGCAGCCCATCTATCCCGCTGCTTCGTGATCGCCGGCGGCACCGGCCCTTTTTTACCGGAAGAAAAGACAGGCGTTCAGACCTTGCTTCTTCTGTGGTGATAGTACCTGAGGGGGATGACAAGGGCAAAGAAAGGAATCATATACATTGCAGCGACCATCGGTTCAACAGGGCCGAAAAACTCAGAGGAGAAAACAATTACCAACACATTATTCAGATTACCCAGCATGACCGCACCGGCCAGCTGGTTTTCGAGCGAGCTTTTCCGGAAAAACGTAATTCCGGCAATAAAATAGATGGCGGCAAGACCGAAGGCCATAAAAGTGGCCATAATAATCATACCAGGTTCTTTTTTGAAAAAAGGCGCGTAGCGGTAAAATACCCCCAGATTAACAACGGCAAAAAGAATAAGAGAAACGGGAAACTGCTTTTTCATCAGAGCAGTAAGCAGTCGGGGGGTAGTGCGCCTGAGGATTTCAACGGCTGTAATGGGAACGAAAATCACCAATGCCAGCATCCGAACCATCCCCAGAAAGGAAATTTCCACCTGTTTTACGGCGATGATTTCAATGAGGGCAGGCAGGGTAAATGGTGCCAGGACCGAGGTGATCACGACAACAACAAGGACAAGGGAGCTGTTGCCTTTGACCATATTGGATATGAGCGGGGCTACAACTCCGGTGGATACTCCGGTTAAAAGCAAGGCGGACAGAGCATAGGCCGGAGCAAAGTAATTAAAAACAAGATAAAGGATGACGGGCAGAACGGCAAGCTTCATAATTGTAAAGGCCATAATCTGTCCGCTATGGCCTTTAAACGCCTTCCAGACGGAGGTAAGTTCGATGGAAAGATAACTGAGAAAGAAATTGGCCATTACGCAGTATACGGGCAGATCCTGAAATAAAGAACCGAAGTCAGGGCATATAATGGCAATTGTCATGGAAGAAATAACCACTATGACAAGCACAAGATCGTTTACACGAAAGGGTAGCTGCATGGCCGTTTAATAACAGAGAGCCCATATCTTATCAATACGAAAAATATACAAATCGGTTCAAGACGGTAAAATAAGCGCTAAAGAATAACATGTTTTATCCGGCCGGTGTTTTTACTCAATGTTTAGACTTGATGTTCTGCAAAAAATTAATTAGAAGAATTAACCATATGAAAAAGATACTTCTTTCACTAAAAGATATCCGGCAAATCAAGGCTGCAGGCATTAGTCCCGCCGGCGTGGAAAAGCAACTGGCGGCTTACCGGCAAGGCGCCGGTTGTTTAAAACTCAACCGCCACTGTAGCGTCGGGGATGGAATTATTTTCGTCTCACCGGGACAAAGAAAAAAATTAATTGATCTTTATGAAAGTGAAGCAGGCGGACACAAATTAATCAAATTTGTGCCGGCATCCGGTGCGGCGAGCCGCATGTTTTCCGGATGGTTTTCCGCAAGTGAAAAGGGCGGCTTTGGTTCTGCGGAACTGAACCGGAAGTTTTTCCGGGATTTGCAGAAACTTCCTTTTTTCCCTCTTATTGCCGGAAGCAAAGCCGGTGGAAAACTTCTGAAAAGAAAGGATGTAAAAGGTTTACTGGAATTTATTTTAGGAAAAGACGGCCTTAATTACGGTAATCTGCCCAAGGCCTTAATTCCCTTCCACCGGTATCCGGAAGGAGTGTTACGTACACCTCTTGCGGAACATCTTGCCGAAGCAACGGGATATGCCGCAGATGCCGCCGGGAATGTTAATTTACATTTCACATTGTCGGCGGAGCACCGGCCGGCCGTTACAAAATATCTTCAAGAAATATTTGCAGGATACGAAAATGTTTACCGGGAAAAATACAATATTACCTTATCCGATCAATCGGCTTCGACGAACACTATAACCGTTGATGCAAATAATCAGCCGCTGCGGGATGCAAAAGGCAGACTTGTTTTCCGTCCCGGCGGTCACGGCACATTGCTTAAAAACATCAATGATCTTGATGCCGATCTTATTTTTGTGCGCAATATTGACAATATTGCACCGGAGGCGCTTTCCCGGAAGGCCGTTCCCTTCAGAAAAATGCTGGGGGGTATGGCTCTCCGGATTCAAAAAGAAAATTTTGCCTTTCTGCGCGCTCTGGAGGAGGAAAAGACAAATTCTCTCCGGATTGATGAAATTGTGCGATACTGTGCCGACGTGTTGTATATAAAATTCCCGCGGGGATTCATCCGGCTTTCCGGTAAGGAAAAAAGCCGGATTGTTTTTTCTTTATTGAATCGTCCGCTGCGCATTTGCGGTATGGTAAAAAACGATGGAGAACCGGGAGGCGGTCCGTTCTGGGTAGAGGAGAAGAACGGTGCACAAACGCTCCAAATTGTTGAAAGCGGCCATGTCGATAGAAAAAATTCCGGTCAGCAGTCGATCTGGCTGCAGGCGCAATATTTCAATCCGGTGGATATGGTCTGCTGCATCCGGAACTACCGCGGGAAAAAGTTTGTTCTGGACAAGTATGTCGATAAAGACGCTTATCTGATTACCACAAAGAATGAAAAAGGGAAAACGTTCAAGGCGCTCGAAATGCCCGGACTCTGGAATGGCGGCATGGCTTATTGGAATACCGTATTTGTTGAACTGCCGCTTACGGTTTTTAATCCGGTGAAAACGGTATATGACCTGTTACGGCCGGAGCACATAACAACCTTTTAAAATTGCCACAAGAGACTGTGTCGCAATGTCATTCTGAGGCTTTAGCCGAAGAATCTCTTTGTTCCAATGTTTTGTTTTTATTAGATTCTTCACTTCGTTCAGAATGACAAATATGTAAATTTAATAATTGCGACACAGTCTCCTGCGCCGGTATGACAACTTTAATGGTGATTTTTAACATTACGACACAGTCCGGCAGGCCGTACTGTCCTGCGGCCTTAATAGAAACGTCTGCTTACGCTTACTGATTGCAGGATGGGAGGATGGAAATGAATCGGATACTTCTTTTGATACCGCTTTTCTTTTTTCTATTCTCTAACTCTATCTATGCGGAAAAAATTTACATATATAAACACAAAAACGGCAATATCGTTATAACCAACATCGAAATTCCGAAAGAGGATAAAACGGAAATTCAGGACACAAGTTCATTAAGACGCGATATGACTGCCGACAAATTGCCAAGAAAAAATGTTACGGCAGTACAATCCGCGAAAACATTCAATCGGCACAATATAGGAAATGAAAAGAAGAGGTTGGAAGAAGAGCTTAAAAGGTTAAAGAAAAAGGAGTCGGCGGATCGCGGTAATGCACCATATTATCAGTTTTACATTAAAGCTTACGAGGATAGCCTGCAATTGCTTGCAAAAGATCCGGCAGACTATTTTAATAAGCAGGATGAGCTGGAAGCAGAAGCGGCCAAAATACTCCGCGGACAGACGCCTCCCGGAAAACTGTAAGTATGGCTGATCCGCTGATTCTTCCTGAAATGTTGTTTTCCTAATGTTGCTATTTTATAATACATTATAATTGATAATAAAAGCAATCCAGCCGATCATTGCGCTATTGTTGATTAATTCGCTCACAATTTATTGGGTAGTTAATGCAAAATTTAAATTGTAGTGGTCTTGAACGTCTCAGAGAAAGAATGGAGAATCGTAAGGTTGGTGATGATGTGTGTTTCTTCTGTGCTCAACAATATAGTAAATCCTCTATGTCAATGGAACACGTATTTCCCAGATGGCTGCAAGAAAAATTTGATATCTGGGATAATAAAATATTTTTGTTAAACAAAACCCTGATTAATTATCGACAGCTTTTAGTACCCTGTTGTCCGCAATGCAATAACAAGTATCTATCTAAGATAGAGAGATGTTAAATTTATTTGCGAAAATGGAATTAAAGCGGTTGAGGATTTTAAACTAAGCATCTTTCTTTGGTTATCGAAAATATTGTACGGTATGTTATATAAAGAGTTGTTTCTCCCAGATGATCGTACTATTCCTGAATTGGGGAACATTCTTGATAATGAAATAATCAACCAATATTGTGAACATCTTGAGTTTATGCAAGCCGCAAGGGGGGAAATACTCTTAAAGGATTTTGAACCTTTTAGTATCTTTGCATTTGAATGCCAAACAGTAGATATACCCTCATTAAATTATGATTATTTCGATGATGCAATTACAATGGTTTCAGCAATGAGGATGGGAAAGGTTGGCATAATTATAGTCTTTCAAGATGGCGGTGCGCAAGGATGTTTCGCTAATGCCCTTTACGAGAAAGCTCCGTATCCACTTCACCCAATTCAGTTCAGAGAAATATTTGCTAAGATTATATGTAAAGAATATCATTGTGACCGCACACCTAAGCGCATAGCGATAGAAGCTCCTGGCGAAACCCCACAATATTATCAATTACCTTTGTTAGGGCTTAGTTTGAAGCCGTATTATCGTGACTGGGACATCGGAATATATGCCAAATATTTGTCAACTTTTACGGGCGTGGCTATAGAAGACATTTATAAGCCACATGATAGAATTTATACATGGCTAACAGACAATCAAAATCAACCGCTTTACATTCCATTCAAAATCTAATTATTATTTCCTATCTTCAAACCATATTCAGTTATTTCAAACGTAAATCATCAAAATATTTATTTGCAATACTTATTTGTTTGTAGGTGAATAGTGCGCGATTTACCGGTTTCTGCAAGTAAAGATTTCGATAATGATTTTTGACAAAACGGCCTTGAGTCTTATCGTTCCATATTCCATACCATTTCGCCATCTTATCGGAAAATACCTTTTTGACCAAACCAAACACTGTTGCCGTAATAACGCAGTGGGAGTTGCATCGATTTCAAAAACGATTAAAATATATCAAATAATCCAGCGCTCACAATCTTCTCTGGGCATGGCCTTAGCGGTAATTGTTTGAGAAACATTTCCGGTGAGGCAAATGACTTCCGCCTCGCTGTTTTCCGGTGCGTCGCTGTAACGGACGCATAATTCCGCCGCCTTCCGCCGGATGGATTCATCACCGCCGTAAGGCACTATCACATTTGGTCCGGGAAAATCCTCCGTGAATAACACAAGATCAGCTTCATCGGCAAGCGACTGCAGAGCATCGTTGTCGGCCTTGTTTCTTCCCACGATTATCTTGTGATTGTTGTTGATCCGAAAATGCCGGCCGTATTTGAGCAATTCAATATCACGAATCCGGCGGTCTTCAGCGTGAGAAAACAGATCGCGCAGGCGACGGGCGAATAGGGGGTCGGTAAGCAGGCATCCTCCCGCGGGCGGGGCGTAATTGGTAATTCCGAAATCAGCTGCCAGTTGCATTTGCGGCTTGCGGCCGCGGCCCTGAATTGTGAGCAGGCGGGAACGATCGACTTTACCTTCCCGTTCGGCCCGAATAGGTTCCAGAAGTCTCGCGGAAAGCGGCCGCAGAATATAGTCGGCATAGCCGGAATTTTTAGAGACGACAAAGAGTGATTGCTTTCCCTGAGACATCGGCCGCTGACCGAGAACTTCTCCGGTAATAATAAAATCTGCACCAGTGTTTTCCATTTTTTTCCCGGTAAATTTAAGCATCAGAGTATGACAATCGATGCAGGGATTCATGTTTTTACCATAGCCGTAACGTGGAGATTTGAGCATTGCCAGGTGGTCGGAAGTAAAATTTTCCACTGTGAGCGGCAGATTAATCAGACGGGCGGCTGCATGTGCTTTTTCTGCGCTGAAAAACGGCGTTTCAAAAGTCAGACCGGAAACATCGATATCAAGCCTGCGGATAACTTCTACCGCCAGTATGCTGTCCAGTCCACCGGAAAAAAGAGCAATCGCTTTGATCATTAAATATATCCATTTACGGGTTATAAATAAAATGCGCTCCGGATCAAAAGAGCTTCCGGAGCGCCGTAATTTCCATTACAAAATTATCTTAATATCTGGCTATGTTGGCCGACCATAATTCGCCGATGATGCTGCGCAAACCGTCGTCAAGAGCAAAGTCAATTACATAGTGGTCTTTATCGGTTTTTATTTTCATCCCTGTAAAGCCGAAAGAGTAGGGCGCCTGGTTTTTATCCGGACCGGAAAAGGTAAAATAGCCGTAAGCGGAAGGTATGGCCAGAGCGCTCAAAATCTTTTCCATTATTATTTTGGGAGAATCGGAATCGACGATATAAATCAAGCCGTAGCCTTTGGTTTTAAAAGCGTTGAGAAATTGCTGCGGGAGATTGCGTGAATAAATGATGTATTTTTTGCCGGCATTATTCAGCAGAACTTCGGCCTTGATGGACAGGTTGAAGCCGTCTTTGGCCATGTCGAAGACTCTGACATCGGCTTCTTTTTCGGCAGCAAAACCTAAATAGGTAACAAGTGCGTATGCGAAATCCTGGGCGGGTTTAGCGGGGAAAACCGCCGTCGGGGGCAGGGAATAAAGCTCTTCCGGTCTGCCGGCAATACCATTTTCTTCGTCGATCTCCGTTATAATCAAACCATTCTGCAGGGAGTAGTTTTTAACGGCTTTAGGCAGCAATAGACTGTTTGCCGAGACAAAACGCAAACCCTGGTTTAAGAGTCGGCCTTGACGGGAAGTCGTTTTGCCGGAGATAATCCAGTCCACGACGATTTCCAGTGCAGGAGTGCCGCCTGCGGTTACTGGTGTCTCTTTTTTACTTATACTGTAAGCTTTAGTTGCGGCAATGATATCTTTTAAGATAGTGACAACATCATCTTTTTTATTTGCTTTTACTATGGAAATATTGCTCCATTTTTCACGGATCATCTTTCTTAAATTGTCCTGGAAACGGTTGTCCCAATCAAGAAATACTACGGTTTTATCTTCAAATTCGATGACGGGGAACTTGGCGCAGTCAATTGTTACCTGTCCCGTTTTGGAAATGGGCAGATAGTAATTGCCCGACGCGGAAAGAGCCCCATTCATTTGAGTTACAATATGCTTGATTACGGCAAGCTTGGTTTCCTGCGTCATGGCTTTTTTCGGGATGACTTTTGCTGATTGCGGTTGAGCTTCGGCCGGAGACGTTGCCTCCTGTTCAATAATTTTTGCACCTTCCGCCGTCCGGACAAATGCAATTTTACCGGGAAGTTTAAGGATTTGTCCGGCGTAAATTTTATTTACATCGGCAATACGGGGATTCAGCGACTTGATGACATTAATTGTTTTTTGAGTGTCGTCACTGGTTTTCAATTCCCGGTGAATAATAGTAGTCAAATTGTCACCTTTTTTAATTTTGTACATTTGGGTACCGGCTGCAGTAGCAACAGCCGGGGAGGAATCAGGTGCGGGTTCTCCGGGTTTTCCCGGTGCGGGATAGCTGGTTTTTCCGGGAAGTACCAGGACCTGTCCTGTATAGAGTCTGTTGAGGTCCGCCACATTGGGATTGAGTTGCTTGATAATGCGGTAATTATCAGGGATGTCGTTTTCGTTGATTCCGGGAAGCCTTCGAATGATGGCCGAGATAACATCTCCTTTTTTAACTTTGTAGAGATGAGTGTTTTGTTTAGAAACGGCCGTCTTTTTAAGGGAAATTTGAGCAGTATCTTCTTTAGCCAATAGCGGTTGGCAAAGAAGTGCCGAAAAAACAATAATAGCTGCTAACTTGAAAATATAACGTATCATAGGAAATTCCCTGCCTGTCAGGAGATGATAATTTTTTCTCTAAATACTTTAATTGGCAATAAAAGTCAAATACTTATATGGGGTAGGAGAGCGGTAACGCCGGAAAATCCTGGAATGCCGGTTTGTACCGGTGCAGACATTTTCAAAAAAGCCGGTATTTGGATACTACCCGGCGTCAGGTTACTTTTTTCATGGCCGCAATGGCGACTTCAATTTGATCGTCGGAAGGTTCCCGAGTGGTAATCTTCTGCAGCAGAAGTCCCGGCCAGCTTAAAAGTCTCACCCACTGCCAGTTGCAGTGCTTACCGGTAAAGCGGATGGCTTCATAGGAGATGCCGGAAACAACCGGTAGAAGGATGATTTTATAAATCACCCGATGCAGAAAATCAGGACGGCCCAAAAGGGAAAAGATAATGATGGAAACTACCATGACGAATAGAATAAAGCTGGTCCCGCAGCGCGGATGTCTTGTGGAATATTTTCTTATGTTTTCCACGGTCAGGTCATCACCGTTTTCCCAGGCAAAGACCGTTTTATGTTCCGCTCCGTGGTACATATAGACGCGTTTCATATCTTCCATGAAGAGTGTGGCGCTTAAAAAGCCGAGAAAGAGTCCCAGCCGGATACAGCCTTCCAGAATATTGAGAAGAATCAGATTATCAACGAATAATTTCATCTTTGTAAAAAAGAAAGCGGGAACGACGACAAAGAAAAATATCGCAACGGTAAAACTGATAATAAAGGAAAGGGTCATTTCCCAGCTTTTGGGTTTTCTTTCTTCTTCCGACAGAGCAACTTCCGCCGAAAACATCAGACACCTGATGCCGATAAACATCATTTCAAAAAGGGTAACTGTTCCACGGATAAACATAAGCCCCAGTACCTTATGTCGTTTAGTTAACGGAATATGTTCCTGTTCCCGGATGACAATTTCCTTGTCCGGTTTTCTTACAGCTGCAGCAATTTTATTGCCGTGACGCATCATCACGCCTTCGATAAGTGCCTGACCGCCGGCAATGTCTTCGGGTTTCGGTTTTTCCGCCATTGATATTCTTACCTGTTATTTAATTTTGTGGCGCTTACTTACAGTATTTGGATGTTACTGTCAAACGGTGAATTTACGGTTGAAGGTTTACCGGGAATGAAATTGGCGTTTTACAAATAAGTAAAAGAGGCGGCAATAATTCCGCCTCTTTCGTCAGCATAAATCGGCAGATGACATATTTCCGCTGCCGATATTTTTCACGTCCGGCATGTTTCCGGTCTGATAAGCAATACCGGTACATGAGAATCGTGCAGCAGCTCAAGCGCCACACTGCCGAACATGAGTTTCTTGAGTCCTGTGTAACCGTGGCTTGCCAGAACAATTAAATCCACTCCTCTTTCCCGGGCGTAGGTACTGATTGCATCGGCGGCCCGCTCGCCCTCGAGGGATACTGCTTTGACTTTAATACCTTCGGAAGCAAGCTGTGATTCCACTCGGTCAAGATACTTCTTCGAATCGTTGCCGGCTCTTTTTTTGAATTCGGCAACGTTGACGTAAGAGCCGGTTTCACCTTCGGCAATCGGCGGGATATAGGGGCAAAAAACATTGAGAACCAGAATTTCTCCGGCGATACCATGTTTGAACATATCCTTGACATGGTCTAGTGCACATTCCGCCAATTCTGAACCGTCAAGTGGAACTAAAACTTTCTTATACATGGTTTACACCTCCTTATATCTGATAAAAAATTATTTTAATTTTATCTCTTCAAACTGCGGTTCTTTTCATTTTATCCAGCATGCTTTCCATAGCGATTTCGCGTTGTTTTAATTCCCGCCGGAACTCCCGGTTATCCGTATTGACGATTTCCACCCGGAGGTTATGGCAGGCTCTTTCCATGATTTCCAAGATCATCTGCAGCTCTTCGTTTGTTAATTCAAGGACGGGCATAATTATCCTCCTTTCTCTAAACTTGAAGTTGTTTTTTTGTTATACCAATAGGATAGACCGGAAAAATTTCAAACTTCAAAACATCGATCCAGGCCGCCCGTGCGGCAATCAGGCCTTTGTCGGTATTCGTTTGAATGACATAGACGGTTCGGCATCCCTGGAGGTCGTAATATTCGCAAATAACTTTTATTTCTTCCGGCCATTGCCACCCGACCTTTCTTGTTCTTACCTCTTTTTCGTCTTCCGGTTTCCACGTACAAATCATCATAAAATACATAACAACACCTCCTCTTCCCCCCGGCTTCGCAGAAGAAGCACGGGGCATTTTGCTTCTTTGATTACTTTTTCCGCGACACTGCCGATAAAATATTTCCTTAAACCGGTTTTCCCGTGGGATGCGATTATAATGAGATCAACATCCCGCTGGACCGCTTCCTCCAAAATCTCTTCATACGGCTTACCTCTGCGCACATTGTAAATAACCTTGATGTTCCCGATTCCTTGATTCTTATCGATTGTTTCCTGAAGCTTTTCATTGGAAAAAACTATGCTTTCACTAAGAAGGCGGTCAGCAATACTTTTATTGATGGAATAATCGGCAACGCATTGCTGGACTACGCTGTTGATTACGTGCAGCAGAAAAATCCGGGCATGGTAGCGGGATGCAATGCTTTGAGCCGTGCGAAAGGCCTGATCGGAATCAGCTGAAAAATCAGTCGGTACGAGAATGTTCTGGGGGTGAAACATGGATCCCTCCTTTATTGGCAACTGTTCTGATAAAAAGATAATCAGGATTTATGTTGAAAACAATACCAGACGATGGCGGAGATAATACGGGGTAAAAACAGGTATTACAAAAATTTCAAAAGATATGACCTCAGGCTGGTTTGCCGGTTTTTGATGCCCAGCTTCCTGCGGATATTTTCCCGGTGATAATCGACGGTTTTCATTGATATTCCCAGAGCATCGGCGATTTCCTTGGTTGTGTTTCCGTTTTTGACAAAATCCGTAACCCGCATTTCCTGCGGAGTGAGATCATAACCGGCCTGGCGCATGCTGTGGATAAAAGGTGAAACAATTTCATTTATCTTTGCTTCAAGCATTTCCAGACAGGTTTTTTGATGACCGGTCAGCGGCTGTTCTTTGAATTTGTCTATATAGGGAATAATGGAAGCTTTGACGTTGGTAAGCACATTTTCTTCATTTTCCCTCCGGTCTTCTTCTCTTTGCCTGAGGAGTACCTTTAATGCAGTGTTCATCTCTTCGAGATTCTTTGATTTAATGGATAATTCTTCTTCCCGTTGCCGCAGGATTTCTTCGCTGTGTTTGCGTTCCGAAATATCCCGCAGAGAACCGACAATCAGCGGAGGGTGTTCTTTATCGGCAGGCAAAATCGCCGCATTAATCGAACAGGTGCGCAAAGTGTTTTCGTGATTCAGGAGCTTAATTTCAAAATCATGAACATAACCGTTTTGTCTGATTGTCTGTAGAAAAATTTCCCTTTCATTTTTATCGGCATAAAAATCATAAATGGATTGTCCAATCAGAGTTTCTCTTTTAAACAAGGAATATTTTTCTATGGACGGGGAAATTTCCATAATGGTACCTTCCATATTTACTTCATAGTAAACATCCTGAATGTTTTCGAAGATCCGGCGATACCTCTCTTCGTCTTTCCGCAGATGAGCTTCAAACTCCTTGCGTTCGGTAATATCGAAGATTGAACCAATCAAGCCGCAGGACATTTCGGAACGATTGTCGAGCGGCTTCTTATGGAAAATATAGGTATGTTTGGTGCCGTCAGCAGAGGCGAGAACTGCTTCATAAGTCTGCGCTTCCCGATTCTTAAGTGCCGTCATATCCTCCCGATCATATATTTCGGCAATATCGGGGGGGAAAATTTCCCCACTGGTCTTGCCGATGATATCGGCCGGATTTGTGCCGGAAAGCTTCCCGAATTTTTGATTGCAGGCGATATAGATACCGCAGATATCCTTATAAAAAACCGGCAGGGGAAGCGATTCGAATAAATTCCGAAGAACCGGAGAATTTACGATTTCTTCTCCGCTTTTTTTAGAGGAACTTGATTTTTCTGCTTTCCGGCTTTTCTTCATCTTGGTAATCTTATTTATGCTGTGCAGGATTGAATATAATAATGCCTGACAATAAATAAATTATCAAATGTTTCTTTTCCGTTTATTTCAGCAAAGAGTGATCGGGAAGAATCTTGCTGCAACTGAACAAGCATATGGTTTGGCCTGTTTTTTTGACACTGCCGGCCGTAGAAGAATTCAAATTGTTTGTTGCAAGATCAGATGTGAATGATATAATGCCTGCGGTCTAAAAAAAGGAGGATAAAAATGGCTGTACAGGATTCCGCGAATGCATTTATCAAAGAATATCAGGAACGGTTTGAAAAAAAAATGCGAGAAAATGAAATTACTCTTCTGGAACACTGGAAGGAACAACTCGATAAGATCGCGGGTGGCCGGCCGGACAGCGTGGCTTCGCTGCAAATACAGATTAAAAAAATATCAGAGATGATGGCAAACCGGATCAAGGTATTAAAGAAGGAATAAAATGGACGGTATTGCTAATTTTTTATTTGAAGTGGGAATGCTCAGCAAAACACCCCGCAGCGGTTATCAATTTCTGGGCAGCGGCAAGGAATCCGTGGCTGAGCACGTTTTACGCACGATATTTGTCGGTTATGCGCTTTGTAAAATGGATTCGGAACTGGATGAGTTTCGCGTTTTGAAAATGTGCGCATTGCATGATCTGCCGGAAGCGCGTACGGGAGATATGAATTACGTCAATAAAAAATATGTCAGTGTCGATGAAGAAAAAGCTGTGCGTGAATTGACCGCAGATATTCCTTTCGGTGAAGATATCAAGGCCTTTATTGATGAATTCAACCGGAAAGAAACAAAAGAAGCGCAGGCGGTGCGCGATGCCGACCAGATTGCTTTGATCCTGCAGTTAAAGGAGTACGGTGATTTGGGAAATAAATATTCGGAAGAATGGATCAGCTATGCGCTGCAGCGGCTAAGTACACAATGCGGTAAGGAGCTCGCCCGCAAAATCGTTCAGACAGACTCGTCGAACTGGTGGTTTAAAGAAAAAAATGATTGGTGGATAAACGGCAACAGTAAATAGTCTGATAAAAAATCAGGGGGCGGTATTTGATGGGATATTGGAAAAAAATTCTGTTGTTTTCAGCGGCGGTACTGTTTTTTTCAGCTAATCTGATTTCCTGCGGAACCGATAGCGGGTCGGTTGTTATAAATCAGCCCGATCAGTACAGACACATATATGAAGCCAATGAAAAAATTATTTTGACCGCGGCGGCCCGTATTTTTCGGGACAAAGCCATGGGGCGGAATGTGAAAATTGATCTGGAAAGAAAACAGGTGGAAACCGATTATGCCGTTGAAGGCGAATGGCGTACCAAAAGTATTCTGAAGGTTAAAAAAATTAACTGGAAGGAGCGGGAAGTTGTCCTTTCGGTGATTACGGAAAAAAGGACGGAGAACGGTTGGGAGATGAGGCGTTTATTGGAAAAAGAGCAATATGTCAGCTTATTCGATAAAATCGACCTGGCAATTTATGAAGAAATGTCTAAAGTGCAGTAAATAAGCAAGCTGATGAAAGGAGAAATCACTCATGGATACAAAGAAAAAAGTTTCGGCAATGGTTGAGGAATTCAAGAATTTTGCATTAAAGGGGAATGTGGTTGATCTGGCTATCGGTGTTATTATCGGTGCAGCTTTCGGCAAAATAATTGATTCACTGGTAAAACACATAATCATGCCGTTCATCAGCGTAATATTGCCGGGTGAGCAGAGCTACCTTGCCTGGAAGCTGACCTTCAACGGTAAAGACATTCCCTATGGTTTGTTTATCGGGGAGGTGGTTAATTTCTTCATTATCGCGCTCGCTCTTTATCTTTTCATCGTTAAATTTCTGGGCTGGGTGATGAGAGTAAAAAAGGAAGAAGTTGCGGCAGCACCACCGGCGCCCACAAAAGATCAGGAATTGCTGACGGAAATCCGCGATTTACTCAAGAAAAAATAAGTGATTGTACGGGTGCTGATTCTGCGGAGTGCGGGTTTATTGTCCCAGAAAACGGCGCGGATTGTCCACGGTCATTTTTGTAATCTGCTCCGGTGTAATTCCTCTGGACAGAAGTAAAGGAAAAACCTTGGTGGTGAGGTAGCAGAAATCGACGGGTAATTTGTTGATGTCGTTATTTCTCGCCTTCCTCCATTCATACTCTCCCCAATCGTAAAAACAAGGCCGGTCCTGAGAGACAAAAATCTTTTCCAGCCATCCCCGGTTGCACAATTCCACCAGGGTGTTTATTCTTTCGTCCAGCGGATGCATAGCATCATGCCCGAACCGGTCGAGACCAATATAACTGCCCCTTTTCAAAATGGTCTCCAGGTACTCAAGATCACTCGTATCTCCGCAATGTCCGATTACTACCTGCGAAAGGTCAACACCTTCCTTTTCAAAAATATCCTGTTGAGGCAAGCCTGAGCGGCTTTTGGCGTCCGTATGGGTATATATCGGCGTATTGGTGGCTTTGGCCGCCCACGCGGAAATCTGGAGCAGCTTACGATTTAAGTCGGTGATTCCCAAGGTGCCGGTGGCGCATTTAATCATTCCTGCTTTGATATTTGTGCCTTCCATGCCTTCCATTATATCCCGGATAAACAAGTCCGTCATCAGTTTCGAATCTTTATCGACCAGCCAGTGCTCCTCACTATGGTACATTCCGGTTGCCGCTATCACCTGCAGGCCGGATTTTTCAGCAATTTCTTTTATCAAGAGGACGTCTCTGCCCAGATTTATCGGAGTCATTTCCAGAAGTGTTTGACACCGGCCTTTTTGGCCCTGAGCGATAATTGGACGGAGAGATCAACGATTTCATTTCGTATTATCCAGTCCGGAAAGGCATGGCGCATCGACCAGTCGGCGATTAAAAAATGTTCATGCATTAAAGTAAATCCAAGATCATCAATATTTATAGGACCTAATACCCCGTTGACTTGCTTTGGCATAGAGAAACCTCTTGATTGTTTTTTATATTAATATCTTGGAAAAAGTTGACCGGCCACTGATATTAATTAACAAAAATATTTTAAATGTACAATAAATTTGATTAATGATAAATTTACCATGATTTTGAAGGAGTTGGAAATGAAGGATTATAGTAAATTTGAGCGCAGCTATGAGGAAATTGCGATAGGAGAAACAGCCGATATAAAAAAAACCATTACGGAAGAAGATGTTTTTAAATTTGCCTCAATAATTGATGACTGCAATCCCGTCCATCTTGATGCTGAATACGCCCAAAGTACGATGTTCGGCGGGAGGATAGATCACGGCATGCATACCGCATCTTTTTTCACTGCTCTGATCGCTACCCGCCTGATCGGTATCCGGGCAATTTACATATCGCAGGAAATTAAATTCTTAAAACCGGTACGGATTGGCGATACTATTGACGTCCGGGCCGTTGTCACGGGAAAAAATGACGAGAAGTGTCGGGTAAATATCAAAACAACCGTCTATAATCAGCATGGCGAAATAGTTGTTGACGGTAATGCCGTTATTGCCGTGCTGAAACAGGATATAAAACAATAAGGAATGATAAAAATGCCTAAGTGGGGGAAAATATTGTTGCTGATAATTGTCTGTACTCTGATTGCATCATGTGCGTCAGTTAATTCCTTTTTTACTGAAAACTGGGGGAAGATGAGGCCCGATGGTGCGGCCAAAGAATCTTTTGAAACTTATCAGGTCAGACCGGATTATAATTATTATATCAGTGGTTCCGATGTCTATCCCTTTGCGATATTGGGACTGCACAAAACATGCATGCTGGAGTCTGACCTGTGGAAAAAGATTTCTCCGACACCGGAAAAAATGAAAGAACTGGTTTTGGATATGCAATCAAAGGCTCTGGATATGGGACAAAAACAATTCGGATTTGCCGTGTTCGACAATAAGGAAAAGCAAATTGGTATCTGGTACTCGATACTTTCCGCCACCGCGCCTGTGGAAATGAAGGGAGAAGGCAAAGTTACAATTTATACGCCGGATCCCGATACCTATGATAAAGATGAACTGAAAATGGGTACAAAGAAACATTAATTTATTCAAGAAAGACGGCGATTTTATCAACCCATCCGGCGACAGGTCGATTGACAAAAACGGTTGCGAATTGTATGAACTGACACCGAAAGAAATCACTATCATGGGAAAACAATATGCCTGTTTATTTACAAATCATTTTGCTGGTTGCCGCTTTTGTTCTATTTGTCGTAATCGCCCTTTTTGCGGGGGGCTGGGGTGTGCGCAGGATGTGTTTCAAGATCATTGCGGAAATGGAAGCGGCCGGAGCATTCAGCGCAGGCAAGGCCGTTCACCTGCAGGACGAACGGAAAAATTTCTTCCGCGTGGGTACGGGCAATCTGCGGCCGAAAGCACTCAATATCCTCACAGCCGATGGTCTTGTTTTTAAAACTCCCAACGGCAAATATTATCTGGACAGAGATAAACTCCAAGAGATGAAAAGAAGCCTTAATAAGTAAAAACTCACCATTTTCCGGCTATCCGTTTGGGGGCGTTATTCCGGTATCATTCCGACGCACCGGCGATCGAATCGGCAGCCGAAAACAGTTTAATATTCCCGGGCATTACATATTGGGAATATTACCCGGTATATCTGATGTTTCCCGGTTTTATCTGCAGAATACATATGATATTTTGCAGCTGAAATTTGTTTTGCCGGAAAGTTGCTTTTTGATGCAAATGACTTGCTTGTTCTTCTTGACAGCAAAGGGAAAATACCCTAGATTGGCGCAGTTTTTCCGACGAGGAGTTTGGATTTTATGGCTACAAAAAGACAGCGTCGCTCCGACGAAATAAAAGATAAAAAGAAAAAGAAATCAACGAAGGTTCTTTATTTTTCTCTGATCCTGGCGGGAGTAATTGCTCTTTTGGTATTTTTCTTTGTTACGTTATTTAATGCCTTGTTTCCTCCGGTGGATATGGATGCCCTGAAAAAGAGAGAAAAACATCTGGCCGTGGTTTATTTTTCCGATCCGCAGGAACGGTTTTTAGTGCCGGAAAAACGTTATATCTACATTGAAAATGATTCCGCTCACCAGGCGAAGGAGATCACAAAAACATTGCTCGATGGCTCCAAAAGCGGCCTTGTCAACACGTTTCCTGCTGGTGTCAGTGTAAAAGATGTGAAAGTTGATGATGCGGGGACGGCTTCCATTAATTTTACCAAAAGTTTGACCAAGCTTCATCCGGGCGGGTCCACAGCCGAGATGGCTACAATATATTCTTTGACTAATTCCGTGACGGAAAACGTCTCCAGCATAAAAAAAGTTAGAATACTGGTTGATGGTAAGGAGTTACCGTCGATTAAGGGTCACATCTCCACCAGGAAGGCTTTTTTTCTGAACCGGGAGCTTTATGTTCCTTCACAAGAGGGGAACAGTTGATTTTCTTATGGCGGCAAAATCAAAAATATCCCGTATCCGTAATATCGGCATAGTTGCCCACATTGATGCGGGAAAAACAACGGTTACGGAAAGAGTTCTTTATTACACCGGCAAATCCTATAAAATGGGCGAAGTTCATGACGGCGAGGCGGTTATGGATTGGATGCCTCAGGAACAGGAAAGAGGCATTACCATTACTTCCGCGGTAACAACCTGCGCCTGGAAAAATTACGAAATTCATGTCATCGATACTCCCGGCCATGTTGATTTTACCATTGAAGTCGAACGGTCTCTGCGTGTTCTTGATGGTGCGGTTGTTGTGTTTTGCGCCGTAGGAGGCGTTGAACCGCAATCGGAAACTGTCTGGCGCCAGGCCGATAAGTATGGTGTGCCCAAGATTGCCTTTATCAATAAAATGGACAGGGTAGGTGCTGATTTCTTTGGCGTTGTGGAGCTGATGCGGGAGCGTTTTAATTCCATACCTCTGCCCGTGCAAATTCCTGCCGGAAGTGAAGATAATTTTCGGGGCGCGATTGATTTAATTCAGCAAAAAATTCTGACCTGGGACGATGGAAGCCAGGGCATGGATTATACGGTTGAGGAAGTACCGGAGGAATTTGCCGAACAACTGAAAGTTCAAAGAGAAAAATTAATTGAAACACTGGCTGATCTTGATGACGCTCTGGCGGAAAAATATCTGGGCGGCGAGGAAATTACAGAAGCGGAAATAGTGGCAGCTTTGAGAAAGGTTACTATTTCGCTAAAGGCTGTTCCTGTGCTCTGCGGAGCGGCCCTGCGTAATAAAGGTATTCAGCCGGTTCTCGATGCTGTAATTAATTATCTGCCGTCGCCGGATGATATTCCACCGGTTAAAGGGATCAATCCGGTTACAAAAGCGGAAGAGGTAAGGCACAGTTCTGATAAAGAACCGCTTGCGGCGTTGGCTTTCAAGATTATGATGGACGAAGGCCGGAAGCTGACTTATTTACGGATTTATTCCGGCCAGATTACCGCCGGTGACGAAGTTTACAATGTCGTCAAAAAAAGGAAAGAAAAAGTTGCCCGCCTGTTACGCATGCATGCCAATAAAAGAGAAAGAATTGATAAGGCCTCCGCGGGAGAATTGGTGGCTGTCCTGGGGCTTAAAGACACAACGACCGGAGATACGCTCTGCGATGAAAAACATCCGATTATGCTCGAGCAAATCGAATTTTACGAACCTGTCATCAGCCAGGCGATCGAAGCCAAGACACCGGCTGATCAGGAAAAACTGACGTTATCGCTGGATAAACTGGTGGAAGAAGATCCCACCCTGCGTGTGAAATATGACGATGAGACCGCCCAGACCATTATTTCCGGCATGGGAGAACTGCATCTGGAAATTATTGTGGACCGCCTGAAACGCGAATTCAATGCCCATGTAAATGTCGGCAAGCCGCGGGTTGTCTATCGTGAGACGATTCAAAAGTACGTGGAAAGTGAAGGCCTTTTTGAAAAGGAACTGGGAGAAAAAAAACATTTCGGGCATGTCCGCTTATCGCTTACGCCGCTCAAGCGCGGTTCCGGTAATACTATTGTCAACGAGTTGGATGAAGCGATAATTCCCGTGGATTATCACGGCGCAATTATTGAGGGTGTTCAGGAAGCTTTAATGAGCGGGATACTCAGCAGTTATCCGGTAATCGATGTCGGAGTGAAAATAATCGGTGGCTCCTACAAAGAGGGCGATGCTTCTTTGCAGGGTTATAAAATAGCGGCGGCGACGGCTTTGCGCGACGGATGCAGCGGAGCCGATCCGGTTATCCTGGAGCCGATCATGTTGGTTGACATTATTACCCCCAGTGAGTTTATGGGCGACGTTATTGGTGATATCAATGCCCGGAGGGGTGAGATTCAAGCGGTTAATCCTAAAAATATGGTCAGTGAAGTCAAAGCCAAAGTGCCGCTCAAAGCCATGTTCGGCTATTCCACCGATTTACGTTCCGCTACTCAGGGACGTGCCGTATTTTCCATGATTTTTGCGGAATACGATAAGGCGTGACACTGCCGTAAGGTGTTTACGTGTCTCCTTTGATATTTGCTGCGGTTTAGATTCTCCTGATGCGACTTCTGCCTGTGTTCATCATGAAAAATGCCCGTCACACACGGTGCAGGTATCCGGGTCAACTGGCGGAATATTTTGTTTTGCCGTTATTTGTCGTATTTATCATTGAATAATGGAAGGCGAGGGGAATGCTGAAAACAAAACGTCTGATAATATTTCTGATTTTATCCACGGCCTGTTTTCTGCTCCTGCCGCTCACGGCACTGGCGAAAACTCCGGCCTTCAAATCCGAAATCGGTCTTGTTGCGGCAATTGGTCTTGCTGTCATTTCAGCGACCGTTCTTTCCGTTATATTTCATAAATTGAAGCAGCCGGCCCTGCTTGCCTATATCGTCTCAGGACTGGTTATTCACGGCCTTTTTTACGATGCCATCAGCAGTTCCGTTCATGTCATGGAACAGGTTTCCCATCTGGGATTGGTATTCCTTCTGTTTATTATAGGTCTTGAGATGGATTTGGGGGGAATCTTCAATCTGGGAAAGAAAACGGCTGCCGCCATACTTCTCCAGACGCCGCTGACCGTAATCGTTATTATCGCCGTACAGTGGGGAGCGGATAAAATCGGCATTACACTGCCCGGGCTTGGCTCCGGATCCGCGAGCTGGTTCTATTATGCCGTAGTAATAGCATTAAGCAGTACCGCCGTTGTAGTTAAATTGCTTGCGGACAAATTTGATCTTGGTTCTCAAGCGGGCCGTGTAACGATATTGACTCTGATCGGCCAGGATGTCTGGGCCATTATGGCTCTTTCCTTCGTGTCAGCCCAGGGGGCATTCGGCGGTACAAAATTGTTGATCATGCTTGGCGGGGCAACTGCGGCCACTGTCGCGGCAGTTGGTCTCTCCCGGTGGGTTCTTATGCCGGTAATGTCAATGCTGGCCCGTTCACCGGATTTAATTGCTCTGGTTTCCATGGGCTGGTGTTTTTTACTGGCCGAATGTTTTTCGCAGATAGGTTTGTCTGCTGAAATGGGAGCGCTTATTGCCGGATTGACAATCGGCCGTTTGCCCATTCATACTGAAATCCTCTCCAAGGTAATCAGCCTGCGCGATTTCTTCATGGCTCTTTTCTTTATTTCGCTGGGCATATCCCTGCCTCCTCCTTCTTTGTCGGTTATCGGTGACGCGCTTTGGCTTGTTTTGTTTGTTTTCGCGGCACGGCTCATTATTTTTACACCATCACTTCTTGCGGCCGGCCAGGGGCCGATTGTCGCTTTTGCCTCGTCCATCAATCTGGCGCAAATCAGTGAGTTTTCGCTTTTGCTGTTGCCTATAGGTATTGCCCATCATGTATTGGAAATAAGAGATATATCCGTTATCTCTTATGCCATGATGCTGTCGGTACTTTTAACAACATATGCCATCAAGTATAATTATCCTCTTTCGATATTCTGCGAACGGATATTGAGACTTCAGAAACTGTCTTGTAGCTGTGGAGAAGATGTTAAAAAGCCTGTGCGGGCGGGACACGGAGACACAGCGGATATTATTCTGGCCGGTTACCATCATAATGCCGAAGCCCTGATTCATTATGTTTCCGCCAATGATCCGGAATTGTTAAGTCATCTGGAGGTTGTCGATTTTAATTTAAAAAATCATTCTAAAATCAGCGCTGCCGGGGTCAAGGTTATTTACGGAGACATCAGTAACCCCGAAACATTGAGATGCACAGGGGTTGCCGATGCCAGAATAGTTATCTCATCGATCAGCGACATGTTTCTCCGCAATACTTCCAATAAGGATTTGTTGAACGCCGTAAAAATGGTTAATCCCAACGTGCTTTTCATAGCCACTGCCGATAATATTCAAGATGCGCAGGAACTCGAAGAATCGGGCGCATTTGCCTGTATATCCCCGCAGGTGGAAGCATCGCCGGCTTATTTTGCCGCCGTGAAAAAAGCATTAGGGAAATAAAAGCATATAAAAGACTAATGAAGATATCGTATTAAACAGAGAATGAAAATATTCAACATCGGTATGGAGATTATTTGATGCCGTTTGTTGTTTGCGACCAGGAATTATTATGCAACCGGATAATATTGAAGTAAATCAATCTTCTTCTTTGCTGAACAGAGATAAACTCATCCAGAGTATTTTTCGTATCAGTACGCTGCTCGGGGCTCCTGTAAATCTTGAAGAAATCTTGAAAACGATTTTGGATGAAGCTGTCGATACGATTAATTTCGATCGGGGTATTATTCGGTTGTTTGACGAAACCAAACAATATCTGGAAACTAAAGTAGTCAAGAATTATCCGCCGGATGAAGAGGCCAGGGCTTTTCAAGTTGCGCTGAATATCAATGAACACGATTGTATTTCCACGAAAGTTGCCATAAGCGGCGAGCCGCTTATTTTTGAAGATACGAAAACAGATCCGCGGATAACTCCCACAGATTTATGGTTGACCAAAATTGATGAACAGGGATCGATTTTTTCCGCTCCTTTGAAGATTGAGTCTGATGTTATCGGCATTTTTGCCGTCTGGTGTCACAAAAAAATAAAATATTCTCCTGAAGATGTTAATCTGTTTCTGACCTTTGCCGGCCAGATAAGTATTATTATTCACAATAAACGACTTCTCGAAGCCAATACAAAAAAAATCAGCCAGTTAATGATTTTGCAGGAAGCCGTTGCTTCCATGAATTACACGTATATGCTGGGCCATAAAATCAGTGATATTTTAATTCAGAGTGCACGTAAAATTTCTCCTGTAGACAAAGCACTGGCCTGTTTTCACGATATCCAGAAGGAAGAATGTGTAGTTAATGACGGCCAACGAATATTTATTAATAAACCGGAATTATTGCAAAATACTCCGGAAATGGCGCAGCTTAAAGAATCCATAAATACAGGTGAAATAATAATCGGGCATTTCGATGTACAGACAAGTGGCAGCGGTAAGGTTAGTGGTGATTTTTCCTCCGAGATAGCCATTCCTCTGAAAATTAAAGATAAACTTCAGGGTGCGCTTTATTTAGCGAAGAAAAAGGGGCTTTTTTCTCCGGATGAAATCAATGTTCTTGATATTCTGGTGAAAAACGCGGCGGTTGCTTATGACAATGCAAGAATGCATGCACTTTTATCCCAGGAGGCCCAGACACTGAAGACTGAAGTTGAAATGCTCAAGGAACGGGAAGGAATACTTTTGGGCAGCCATGAAATGCTGGGTAAATCAAAAAAAATTCGCAATCTTTTTCATGTAATTGAGGAAGTAGCCAAACACAGTACCAGCATCATTCTCCAAGGGGAAAGCGGGACAGGTAAGGGGCTTGCCGCCCGTGCCATCCATAAGCAGAGCAATCGCAGCGGCAAGCCGTTTATTGAGGTAAATTGTGCGGCTATTCCCGGAACTCTTCTGGAGAGCGAATTGTTCGGTTATGAAGCCGGTGCCTTTACTGATGCCAAGAAAAGAAAGATCGGCCTGATGGAAGCAGCAAATGGTGGAACATTACTGCTCGATGAGATCGGCGATATGGATTTCCGTCTGCAGGCGAAATTTTTACGGGTTCTGGAAGATGGCTATATCCGCCGTATTGGCGGTACGGAAAATATTACCATTGATGTACGGTATGTTTTTTCAACAAATAAAGATTTAAATAAAATGGTTGCTGAAGGGACATTTCGGGAGGACCTTTTTTATCGAATCAGTATTGTTCCCATAACTATTCCGCCACTTCGGGAAAGAAGAGAAGATATAGATCTGATTGCATTGTATTATGTTGATGAATTCAATAAAAAATTGAAGAAAAAAGTTAAAAACATAAGCAAAGAAGCGGAGATTATTTTAAAAAATTATCTCTGGCCGGGAAATATCCGCGAGTTGAAAAATATAATTGAACGCGTCATGATTTTGCAGAATATCGGCAGTACAATTACTCCTGAAAATTTGCCGGCGGAGATAAAAGGCGCCATGCGCCATGTCGCGGGTGATATAAATTTAAACACGATAATGCCTCAATTTACCGCCGAAAAAATTGATTACGCGGAGGTAACGGATAAAATCATTGCTAATATCAAGAGAGAAATACTAAGCAATGCATTGCAGGAGAGTGTGGGCAACAAGACAAAAGCAGCAAAACGTTTAGGAATATCACGCTATAAATTTATTCGTGAGGAAAAAAAGACAAATAATACAATTACATAGAAAAGAAGAAGCTGTTCGCTATTAGCACATTTGCCGTGCGATAAATGAACATATCAGTATTTATGGGATTCCCGAGAAAGGATTACAGGCAAATAACCGTGCGCTTTTAGCACTATTTGTAAATGGTTTATATTCATAATTTCTGCAAGGAAGTTAACCCTGGCTGTAAATCAATTTTTCGCTTTAGTAAGTATCAGTAATTATAAAATAAATATTACAGGTGAACGTTTGTGTAAATTATAATTAAATAATCTTGTCTATGGCATGATATGTGCAAATTGATAAAATCAATTATAAAACTTTTTATGTTTATTTTGTAAATCGGCGGATGGTTAATTAACGCCCTCCATTCCATCCGCCGAACCCCCTAGGTTCCAACCTGAAGAAGCAGTTAATTCTTCAGTAAATATATAAAGGCGGATTAGCAATAATCCGCCGTTTTTATTTATAGAACCCGGTATATTTTCCTTTTTTTCTTCAGAAACTAAAACGTGAACTGTATTTTTCAGATGAATTTTTGCAAAAAAAAAGCGCCTCAAAAATGAGGCGCTTTTAGTTAGGTGAAAATGGAGATTTACATCTTATTTATCTCCGGCAAGTTTTTCCGCGGAAATCCGCATACCGTAGAACGAGCGGTAAACGAAAATCAAGGCGATTACAAAGAAGATTGCGGACAGTGCATATTTCAAACTGACATTAGTCATGGTGACCGCAATTTCCGTTGCCAGTAATCCAAAGAGGGTCGTGAATTTGATGACTGGGTTCAAGGATACGGAAGAGGTATCTTTGAACGGATCGCCGACAGTGTCGCCTACAACACTGGCTTCATGCAGCGGAGTATTTTTCATCTTCAGGTCCACTTCAACAATCTTTTTGCCGTTATCCCAGCAACCGCCGGCATTAGCCATGAAGATCGCCTGGAACAGACCAAAAAAGGCGATACCGATCAGATAACCGATGAAGAAATAGGGGTTGAAGAAGGCAAATGCCAGACACATGAAGAAAATCACGATGAAGATGTTGATCATACCTTTTTGAGCATACTGGGTACAAATCTTGACGACTTCCTTGGAGTCTTCAATCGAAGCTTCCTTCTTGTCAAGATTGATGTTCTGCTTGATATACACGACGGCCTGGTAGGCGCCTGTGGTTACGGCCTGGATGGATGCGCCGGTAAACCAGTAAATAACCGCACCGCCCAGGATCAAGCCCAGAATGATTTCCGGCTGTACCAGAGAAAGTTTAGCAACGACATTGCCGAAAAGGCCTTCAAGCAGAATAATGATACCAAACACCATTGTGGTTGCACCGACAACGGCGGTACCGATCAACACGGGCTTGGCTGTTGCTTTAAAGGTGTTTCCTGCGCCGTCGGCAGATTCCAGAAAGTGCTTGGCTAATTCGAAATTGGGTTCAATACCGTATTCTTTTTTGACAACTTCTTTTGCGTCCGGACGCGATTCAATCATGGAGAGTTCGTAGATGGACTGTGCGTTATCCGATACCGGACCAAAGCTGTCCACCGCAATGGTAACAGGACCCATACCGAGGAAACCGAAAGCCACCAGACCAAAGGCAAAAACCGGGGCGGCAAAGGTAAAGGCCGCAGGCATCAGAGCCATAATGGCTGCATTTTTTGACACCATGTAAGCGATGAACATCAAGAAGGCGATAACCAGGCCCAGCCAGAAACCGGAGAAATTACCGGCAACCAGACCGGAAAGAATGTTCAGTGAAGGACCACCCTGCTTGGAGGCATTGACAACTTCCTCGCAATGACGGGATGATGTGCTCGTGAATATCTTGGTGAATTCCGGGATCAGAGCGCCGGCGATGGTACCGCAGCTGATGATGATCGCCAAAGCCCACCACAGTCCCACATATTTATCGGTCAGATCGCCCAAAAGAACATAGCTTGCTACAAATGTTACTACAATGGATACGATGGATGTGATCCAGACGAGATATGTTAACGGATGTTCAAAGTTAAAATCTTTTTTGCCGGCAAAAGAAGCCTTGCTGATACCGTCATTGATAAAGTAAGAAACAAGCGAGGTCAGGATCATGAGGATTCTCATAGCAAAAATCCAAACAATCAATTTACCGCCCATTTCCGGATTTCCTGCCAATGCCAGAGCTAAAAAGGCAATCAAGGCGACACCGGTAACGCCGTAGGTTTCGAAACCGTCGGCGGTAGGACCGACGCTGTCACCGGCGTTGTCACCCGTACAGTCAGCGATAACACCGGGGTTTTTCGGATCATCTTCGGGAAGATGGAAGACGATTTTCATGAGGTCGGAACCGATGTCGGCAATCTTGGTGAAAATACCACCGCAGATACGCAGAGCGGAAGCGCCCAGAGATTCACCGATGGCGAAACCGATAAAGCAGGGGCCGGCCAGTTCTTTGGGAATATAGGCCAGAATGATGATCATGAAGAATAGTTCGATGCTGACGAGCAGAAGACCAACGCTCATGCCGGAACGCAGGCAGATGTTGACTATATTCAGAGGATCACCAGAAAGTGAGGCAAAGGCGGCGCGGGAGTTGGCTACCGTATTGATACGGATACCGAACCAGGCTACAATATAAGAGCCGAGAATACCCACAATCGAGCAGATCAGGATAATTAAGACCCCGGATGCATGAGCTCCCTGCAATGCGCCGAAATAATAAATAATACAAATAGCGATTAAAATCCACAGACCGATGAGGAATTTGCCCTGCTGAAAAAGATATGTTTTGCAGGTTTCCCAAATGGTCTGGGAAACATCCAACATGGCCTTGTGGGCCGGTAGATTTTTTGTTTGTACATATTGAAGTACGCCAAAAATCATGCCGATGATGCAGATAACAAGACCGATATTAAGAATGGTCAAGCCTTTTAAGCTACCGCCCAGAAAGGAAATGGTGGTCAAATCGGGCAGCTTGATATCAGCCTCGCCGGCGAAAGCTGTACCGGCAAGCAACAATAAAATGGTGCTGCTTAATAAAAATGTCCAGATACTTCTTTTATTGTGTAACATTATTCATCCTCCTTCTCTAATAAATTACAAATATATTTTTTATGGTACTTGGCCATTGCTTTTTCCATGCCATATAAAATAATTTCAGAAACAGCCCCTGCCGCAGTATTAATAATTTCCGGCAACCTGGGTAGTTCCTCATCTGATTTAAAGGGTTCCAATACATAACCTTCGACACGGGATTTATCGGCTGGTTTGCCAATACCCAATCGCACCCGCATGAAGTCGGAAGAACCTAAATCATTTGTTATTGATGCTAATCCTTTATGCCCGGCATTACCTCCTCCAAACTTAAGGCGAACAATGCCGAAAGATAAATCGAGATCATCATGAATAACAATTAAATTTTTTATATCCGCTTTAAAAAAAGCAATTAACTGCCTAACTGCAGTACCACTTAAATTCATGTAAGTCTGGGGCATGGATAGAATTACATTATTACCGCTTACCTTTCCTTTGCCCCACAGGGAATCGAAACTTTTCTGTGTTAATTCCAATTCCAGTTGACTTGCCAGTTTGTTGATTACCATGAATCCGGCGTTATGTCTTGTGAACTTGTAACGGCTGCCGGGATTTCCCAGACCGACGATCAAGTACATTAGTGTTTTTCCCCTCTGTTCATGGTGTCAAAAAAATCAAAATTGAGGGATAGTCTTCCTCCAGCCCAATTGCAATTACAAAGTTTATTTTTCTTTACCTTTATCTGCGGTTTCACCTTCTGCCGCCGCAGGTGTTCCTTCCGTGGCGGCAGTCTCCGCTGCTGCGGCTGCTTCTTCGGCAGCTGTCGCCTTGACAACTTTAACTGCGTTGACTGCAACTACCGCCGCATCCGCAGGGTCCAGAAGCGTTATTCCATCCGCCAGTTTCATTTCCCTGATTTTTATGGAATCACCGATATCAAGAGCGCTGATATCGACTTCAATATGATCGGGGAGGTTTTCCGGAAGACAGGAAACTTTCACGGTACGTTTGATATGCTGCAATTCTCCGCCGTTTTCTACGCCGACAGCTTTACCGATACATTTCAGAGAAACTTCAAATGTAAGTTTCGCTTTCATATCCACTTCATAAAAGTCGGCATGGTAGAATTTTCCCGTTAAAGGCTGGACTTGCAGTTCTTTAATTAAAGAGAGCTTCTCTATTTTCTTTTTACCGCCGTCATCAATAATTAGTTTGATAAAAGCATGATCTTTTTTTTCTTTGTGTAGTTTGACCAGTTCGTCATTTCTTACCGCCAGTAAAATATTTTCAGCAGACCGGCCGTAAAATATAGCAGGGATAAATCCTTCTTGCCTGAGCCTCCGAGCTGGTCCTTTCTTTTGTTCTTTACGGACTTGAGCCGCTAAATCAGTTACCTCCATTTATTCCTCCTATATAAATAATGAACTTACAGAATCGTTGTAATAAATTCGTCGTACAGCTTCGCTTAAAAGCCCGGATACCGATAATACCTTAATTTTAGGGCAACCGGCAGCGCGTTCAGAAAGCGGTATGGTGTCCGTGACAACAACTTCTTTAATATCCGACCCTTCAATGCGATCGAGTGCCGGACCGGATAAAACCGGATGTGTGCAGCAGACGGATACTTCTATGGCGCCGGCATTTTTGAGAGCATTGGCGGCTTGAACAACGGTGCCTGCCGTATCAACCATATCATCAAGCAGAATAACCCTTTTGCCTTCAATATTACCGATAATATTCATTACCTGCGCTTCATTGGGGCCTTCCCGTCTTTTATCGATAATCGCCAAGCTGGCACCTAATCTTTTACCGAAAGCACGGGCGCGTTCCACGCCCCCGGTGTCGGGGGAAACAACCACAGTATTGTCTAAATAATTTTTTTTCATATATTCCAGCAGAACCGGTGTGGCAAAAAGATTATCAACCGGAATATTAAAAAATCCCTGAATCTGGCCGGCGTGCAGATCGATGGAAAGGACACGGTTGGCACCGGCGGCGGTAATCAAATCGGCCAATAATTTTGCCGAAATCGGGGCGCGTGGGGCAACTTTTCTGTCTTGACGGGAATATCCGTAATAAGGAATGACTGCTGTAATGCGATCGGCAGAAGCTCTTTTTAATGCATCAATCATGATCAGCAGTTCCATGCAGGTAACATTTACGGGAGAACAGGTTGATTGAATAATAAAAACATCCATTCCCCGTACATTCTCATTTATTTCTACACGGGTTTCTCCGTCACTGAATGTTGATACATTGGCTTTGCCCAGCGGTACTCCCAAATTATCGCAAATCTTCTTGGCAAGTGCAACATTGGCATTGCCGGAAAATATTCTAATTCTCTCTAACATGGAAAACCCTTCCCTTAAAATATTATGGCTGGGGCGGGAGGATTCGAACCTCCGGATGCAAGAACCAAAATCTTGTGTCTTACCGCTTGACGACGCCCCATCAAGTTTACTAAAATTAGTATAGCGTTAAGTCGATAAGGTAGCGTAATTACAACGACTGGGCAAAAAAGACAAGCCATTGAGGAGAATCTTTTCTTATTTCCTCGGCAGCTTTTTTTGCCGTAATTTCATCTGTAAAAATGCCAAAGACCGTAGGGCCGCTACCAGACATCATCGCACCCAGAGCACCATTCCGGAGCAATAATTGCTTGATATCAACCAGTTCCGGATGCATTCTCAGCGATACGGTTTCTAAATCATTGTGCATTTCCCTAAGAATGTCACTTACTGTGGAAAAGCGCGGAATGCTATAATTAATTCGTTTCTTTGTCAATCTTAAATTGAGGCTTTCGTAAACTGTTTTTGTGGAGAGAGAAAAGCATGGATTAATGAGGACAATATGGAGTTTTGGTAAATTTTCCCATATCTTAAGCTTGTCGCCGATGCCGGAGGCCAAAGCGCTGTTGCCGAAAATAAAAAAGGGGACATCAGCTCCGAGCTTTGTTCCTAATTGCATAAGTTCCTCTTTTTTTAAATTTATACCGCATATCTCGTTTAAAGTTAGTAATGTTGTCGCTGCGTCGGAACTTCCTCCGCCTAAACCTGCGGCCAGCGGTATGTTTTTCAGAAGACTTATTTCTATCCCGGATGAATAATTGGTTTGGGAAAAAAGAGCCTGCGCCGCACGAAAAACCAGGTTGTTTTCAGATACCGGTAAATCACTGTTGGGACACAAAACAGTGATACCAGCAGTGCGCGGCACAAAAGTTAACTCATCGTAAATATTTATTTTCTGCATGAAGGAAGCGATATCATGGTAACCGTCGGGACGCTTTCTCAGAACGTGTAAAAAAAGATTTATTTTTGCCGGTGCCAGTTTCTTAATTTCAGCCATTTTCTTTAACGTAGCGTAATTTTAATTCGTAAAGGACTCCCCGAATTAAATTATTTTCCTGTTCACTGAGATTTCCCTGCGTTTTTTCATTGAGCATATCCAGTATATCGATGGTTTGTTTCGCGGCGGACAGATTTTTTTGCGCTGGGCCGCCGGTCTCGTTGGAAAAATCACCAAAATGGAAAAGGGCTGAAGTACTGAGAGATAAAACAAAATTGGTAAAGTTGATTGGCGGATAATTTGAATCATCACTTGTATTCCGGCTTTGGATATTTTCCTGGATTTTAGGATCTTCTTCTGCAATCGGTGTTGTTTTTTCTTTTTCAGAAACTTCATTTCCTTCAGCAAATATCCGCTTATCTTTAACTACAAATCCTGAATCCTTTTTTTCTTCAGCCATATAAATATCTCCTTTAGCGCGCTAAGATATCAAAATTAATATGGTCTCATGCTTCTTAAACGGGCAATTCTCTCTTCCAGCGGCGGGTGTGTGCTGAAAAGATTCATAAGTGATTTTCCCGTGAGAGGATTGACGATGAATAGGTGTGCAGTCGATGGCGTCGCATTCATCGGAATAATTTGTGAAGCTTTTGTTAATTTTTCCAGTGCGGCGGCCAATCCATAGGGGTTATGAGTTATTCCCGCACCACTCGCGTCAGCAAGATATTCCCGGGAGCGGGAGATTGACATCTGGATGACAGCCGCGGCAATAGGAGCAATAATAGCCATGGCGATAAGCCCGATGATTCCGCCGCCGTTATCTTCGTCTTCACTGTTGCGGCCGCCGCCGAAAATAGCGGCCCACTGAGCCATTGAAGCCAGCATGCTGATTGCACCGGCAATAGTTGCGGCAATTGAGCTGATCAACATATCTTTGTTTTTGATATGAGAAAGCTCATGAGCAATAACACCTTCCAATTCTTCTCTGTTTAAAATCCTCATTATACCCTGTGTTACGGCTACAACGGCATGATTTTCGTTGCGACCGGTAGCAAAAGCATTAGGTGTTTCCTCCGGAATGATGAATAAACGCGGCATGGGCAGGTGTGCTTTAAGTGCCAGATTACGGACAAGATTATAAAAATCAGGTGCGGATACTTCCGATACTTCCTCCGCTTTATACATTTTCAGCACGATTTTATCGGAAAACCAGTAACTGCCGAAGTTCATTATCAGCGCCAGAATAAATGCGATATAAACTCCTCCTTTTCCGCCGATCAGACCGCCGATCAACATGAGCAGGCCGGTTAAAGCTCCCAGCAAAAGAGCAGTTTTTATAGTATTTCCCATTGTTTTACCCCTTAATTTTTCTAAATGTTATTGTTCCCTGCGAAGAGAGACCGATCTTTATATGGTCACCTTCCGTGTACTTGCCCGACAAAATTTCCAGCGACAAAGGATCGAGAATATACTTCTGCAATGAGCGTTTAAGTGGCCGGGCTCCGTATATCGGGCTGTAACCGACAGAAGCTATATATTTTTTTGTCTCCGGTGTCAATTCAATGGTCAGTTTTCGATCTTTTAGTCTTTTGTCGATTAAGTCCAGTTGAATATCAACTATTCTGTTGATGTCTTCCAGTGATAATGCCCGGAAAGTGATAATGTCGTCGATGCGGTTCAAAAATTCAGGTTTAAAAGTGGTGCGCAATGCCTCCATGGTCCGGTTGCGTTTTTCTTCTTCGCTAAGATCGGCGTCTTGAATCCATTGTCCGCCGACGTTGGAAGTCATTATTACCACCGTGTTTTTAAAATCTACCGTGCGGCCATGTCCGTCAGTCAGACGGCCATCGTCAAGTATCTGCAGGAGTATATTAAATACGTCCGGATGAGCTTTTTCAATCTCATCAAAGAGCAGCACACAATATGGCTTGCGCCGGACGGCCTCGGTTAAATGTCCTCCTTCATCATAGCCTACGTAACCCGGCGGGGCGCCGATCAATCTGGCGACGGCGTGTTTTTCCATATATTCCGACATGTCGATCCGCACCATGGCCTGTTCATTGTCAAACATGAATTCCGCCAAAGCCCTGGCCAGTTCGGTTTTACCTACACCGGTGGGACCAAGGAAGATAAATGAACCGATAGGGCGATTGGGATCCTGCAGACCGGAACGTGCCCGGCGCAGTGCGGCGGAAACCGCTCCGATACCTTCATCCTGGCCGATCACGCGCATTTTTAGGCGTTCATCCATATGGATCAGTTTCTGAACATCGCTTTCCAGCATGCGGGCAAGCGGAATGCCTGTCCATTTGGATACCACTTCAGCCACATCTTCGGCATCAACTTCTTCTTTGAGCATCTGGTTGTTTTTCTGAATTTCCGTAAGCTTGGCCTGGTCGGCTTCCAGCTCTTTATTCAGCGCAACCAGCTGTCCATAGCGGATTTCCGCGGCGCGGGCCAGATTGCCTTCGCGCTGGGCGTTTGCTTCTTCTGTTTTTAATGCTTCTGTCCGGCTCTTGATCTGCTGGATTTTTTTAATAATGTCTTTCTCCGCGGACCAGTGCGTTTTCATCCGTTCCATACTTGATCTGAGCTCGGCAAGTTCTTTTTCGATCTTTTCACGTCTTTCCTTGGTGGTCTTATCTGTGTCGTTTTTGAGGGACTGAAGTTCAATTTCCAGTTGAATTACTTTCCGATCAATTGCATCGATTTCCGACGGCATAGAGTCGAGTTCAATTCTCAGACGTGATGCCGCCTCATCAATCAAATCAACAGCTTTGTCCGGCAAAAATCTATCGGCAATATAGCGATGGGAAAGGGTGGCGGCGGCAATAATGGCTGAATCCTTGACACGTACACCGTGATGCACTTCATAGCGTTCTTTGAGGCCACGCAGAATGGCAATGGTATCTTCCACTGTCGGTTCTTTGACCAGAATCGGCTGAAAACGTCTCTCCAGAGCTGCGTCTTTTTCAATGTATTTGCGGTATTCATTAAGCGTTGTTGCACCGACACAGCGCAATTCACCACGGGCCAGTGCTGGTTTGAGCATGTTGGAGGCATCCATTGATCCTTCCGCTGCACCTGCTCCTACGACGGTATGAATTTCATCGATAAATAGGATAATTTCGCCTGCCGAACCGATTACTTCTTTTAAAACGGCTTTCAGGCGCTCTTCGAATTCACCGCGGTATTTTGCTCCGGCAATTAAGGCGCCGACATCGAGGCCGATTACACGCTTGTTTTTGAGATTTTCCGGCACGTCACCGTTGACGATACGTTGCGCCAGTCCTTCCACGATGGCCGTTTTACCGACACCCGGTTCACCGATGAGCACCGGATTATTTTTTGTCCTTCTTGATAATACCTGCATGATCCGCCGGATTTCTTCATCACGGCCGATCACAGGATCAAAGGTGCCCTTGCGTGCCAGTTCATTAAAATCCCTGGCATAACGTTCCAGAGCTTGGTATTTGCCTTCGGGATTTGGATCGGTTACGCGCTGATTGCCGCGGATATCCACCAGAACCTTGAATATGCTGTCCCTGGTTACACCGGCTTGCCGAAGAAGTTTTCCTGCCTGACCCTCTTTTTCCTCGGTCATAACGATGAGCACATGCTCTGCACTTACATACTCATCTTTGAGCTGGGCTGCTTCGGCGAGAGCCTTGTCGAATATCTGATTGAGCCTGCCCCCCAGATAAACTTGTCCGGTTCCGGCTCCCTGAACGCTCGGCTGCTTTTTTAGGTAGCTACTCAATCCCTGTTCGATTTTTTGGGGCGAAGCGTTAAGTTTCTTTAAAATGGCACCCGTAATTCCTTCTTCCTGCCGCAGAAAGCATATCAGAAGATGTTCCGGTTCAATTGTCTGGTGGCCGGCGGAAGAGGCAAGAGATTGCGCTTCCTGAAGGGCTTCCTGTACTTTTAATGTAAATTTATCAAAACGCATAATATTATATCCTCATTTATTCTACTGGCTTTTCAATTGTTACAAACAATTTGCCGTTTTTAAATACGCTGACATTTCCGGATGACTCGGAAATAACAATTGCTACAGCTTTGGTTACATTAGTAATCCCGGCGGCGGCAATGTGCCTGCTTCCCAGACCGGCCGGAAAATCACGGCTGTCCAGGGCTGCATTGAGATGCCTTCCTGCGGTAACAATGGCGCCGTTTTCTTTGATGATAAAGGCGCCGTCAATTGCAGAAAATTCCTTGATAGTTTCATGCAGCTCCGGGTTCAAAAGATTGCGTTGATCCTCCGTGTATCCTAAAAAAGGGTTAATAATCATCTGTCGGGAGAGCTGTAGTACCTTTTCATTGTCACCCAGAACAAATATTGTACCTATTTTTTTATTTTCTCTTCCCTGCGCGGCTATCTCGCAGGCAATATTCAAAGTAGCATTGAAAACCTCCGGCCGAACACTTTCAATAATGTCATTGATATAGTCGGAGGTTAAAATTTCAAATTCTTTTCCGACATCTATTACAAAAATGCTGTCGCTATAGCCAAACTTGGGAACGCCGCCTAAACAAACTATTTTGTCTCCTTTTTTAAAGAATCCCGACACTATGCCTTTGGCGATCGCAATTTTGATTGTTCCCACACGGGTCAGGTTGACGTTGGGAATATCAAGCTTTTGTGCATATTTTTGCACTTCATCAGGTAATTGCTCGTTCTCTTTTACAACGATTATGATGTTTAAAGCTTTCTTTGTTTCTTCCGGCAAAGCGGCGATGTCTTTCGTTACGTCAATACAAACAAGAAGGGCGTCAGCCTTTACTTCCTGTATAATCTTAACCGAGTAATCGATCATCACTTTGTTGATGGATTGCATTTAATTACCTCGATATTATTTGCCAATAGAATAAACATCGATAATAAGCCTGTCAAGAAGTGATAACTTTGAGGTAAAATTATCTTGACCGAAAAAAATTTGTTGGGTAAAAAAATAGTCATTAGGAGGACGAATAATTGAAACTGCCAGTAGTAACCGGCACTCTTGATTTATATATTACGGAAATAAACCGTTTTCCACTGCTTACTCCGGAAGAGGAATTCAAGCTGGCCGTTCGTTTGAAAAAATATAATGATATGGACGCAGCAGAAAAACTGATTGTTTCCAATTTGCGTTTTGTGGTGAAGATTGCCCACGAATACCGCAATTACGGTTTTAAATTGGCCGATTTGATTCAGGAAGGCAATATCGGGCTGATTCATGCAGTAAAAAAGTTCGACCCTTACAAAGGCTACCGGCTGATATCTTATGCCGTGTGGTGGATCCGGGCCTACATTCAAAATTACCTCATTAAGTCTTGGAGTATTGTTAAAATAGGCACTACGCAGGCTCAACGAAAGTTGTTTTTTAAATTAAGCCAGGCGAAGAAACAGCTGGAAACTATTTCCAGAAAAAATCCGGAATTTGCCGAAATCGCCGAATCTCTTGGAGTAAAAGGTTCTGAAGTTGCCGAAATGGATCTACGCATGGGTTCACGGGATGTTTCTCTGCATGAGTTTATAGGTGATGAGGGCGAGTCCTCTCATATTGATTTTCTTGCTTTTGAAGGGGATAATCAGGAAATAGCGCTTATTAAAAACGAGGAACGAAGCCTGGTTCAACGCGATATCGCCGGAGCTCTGGCCAATCTCAATGAAAGGGAAAGTTACATTATCCGGCATCGGGTCATGGCGGATAACCCGGAAACGCTTCAGGAGATCGGTGACAAATACAATATCACGCGGGAACGTGCCCGCCAGATTGAGAAGCAGGCGCTGAAAAAAGTACAACTGGCATTGCCATATCTCAAGCCGGATAATTAGCAGGCTGCTGAAAAAGACTCATATGCCGAATTACGCTTCGTTTCTCACTGCCTACGTACATCTGAAAATACGCTTTGCTCTCCGGTCTTTGCAATACCTTGTTGCTGAAACTTTTGAGCAAACTGTTGGAATAGCTTCGAAAAAGCCGTTTTAAAACGGATAAAATTATGCGGTGCTGTCGGTGCGGGCAAGATTTTCGAAGCTGGTGAATTTTTCCAGAAAGGCAAGTTTCACGGTACCGGTCGGGCCGTTGCGCTGCTTGCCGATAATGATTTCTGCAATTCCTTTTTCCGGATTATCTTCCGATTTGTTATAGACTTCGTCGCGATAGATGAAGGCGATAACATCGGCATCCTGTTCAATGGCGCCGGATTCCCGCAAATCGGCCATTTGCGGGCGGCGGTTGGTGCGATCTTCCACTTTACGGTTTAATTGCGAGAGGGCGATTACCGGCACTTTCAATTCCTTGGCCAGAGCTTTTAAAGATCGGCTTATTTCCGATATTTCCTGTTCACGGGAATCCCGGAAACCACTTGACCGCATCAGCTGAATGTAATCTACGACAATAAGCCCCAAACCGGTATCAGCTTTCAAGCGGCGTGACTTTGCCTTCATCTCCAACACCGTAATTGCCGGCGTATCATCAATGAAAAGAGGTGCTTCGGAAAGACGTCCGGCGGCAGTAGTCAGTTTCGGCCAATCTGTTTCACCTAAAAAACCCTTACGCAAACGCTGGGAATCTACCTTGGCTTCCGAGGCAAGCAGACGAAAGGCTAATTGCTCCTTGGACATTTCAAGGGAAAAAATGGCAACCGGAGTTTGACCTTCAAGCGCAGCAAATTGAGCGATGTTAAGAGCAAACGCAGTTTTTCCCATGCTGGGTCGTCCGGCAATGATGATCAAATCCGAATTTTGCAGTCCGGAAGTCAAGTCATCGATTTTTTCGAAACCGGTAGGCACACCGGTAATCAATTCTTTGCGGGCATAAAGATCTTCAATGGAACGGAAACTATCTTTGACGATTTCTCGGATCGGATAAAAAGAAGGACGAACTTTATTTTCGGAAATTTCAAAAATACTGTGTTCAGCCTGATCGAGAACCTGGTCGACATCAGTACCAGTTTCGTAGCAACTGGTAATAATTTCCGTAGCTGAACCTATTAATCCGCGCAGTATCGCTTTCTCTTTTACAATCCGGGCATAATTGGCGACATTGGCTGCCGAGGGTACGTTGTCGACGAGTGATGCGAGATAAGCAGTGCCTCCGATCATGTCCAGCATGTTTTTGTTCCGGAGAGCATTGCTCAATGTGATCAAGTCAACCGGCTCATTTCTTTCGGAAAGTTCGACCATGACGCCGAAAATTTTCCGGTGCGCTTCATTATAGAAATCCCCTTTAGTCAGGACTTCAAGTACACTGTTGATGGCGTTATTTTCCAGCAAAATACTGCCGAGTATTGATTGTTCGGCTTCCAGATTTTGCGGTGGCACCTTATATAATGATGGATCAATGTCTTTCATCGTTACTCGCCGATAACATTTAGTTTAATTTCTGCTTCTATACCGCTGTGGAGTTTTATTTTTACTTGAAATTCTCCCAGTGATTTTATTTGCTCATCATGAATAATCATTTTTTTGTCAATAGCAAAACCTTTTTCCTGAAGCGCCAGTTCGATATCTTTGGAAGTTACGGAACCGAAAATCTTATCCTGATCACCGATTTTACGGGCAATGGTCAGAGAGACGGCGGAAAGCCGTGCTGCCATATCCTGGGCTGCTTTTTGTTCTTTTTCCGCCTTTTGCAGGATATTCTTTTTCTCGTGTTCGAAAGTTTTGATATTTTTTTCATTAGCTTCAATGGCGAGACCTTTGGGAATCAGTAAATTACGGGCATAGCCATCATTTACTTTGACTAAATCACCGGCTTTGCCCAGAGAAGGAACATTTTGCTTTAATATAACTTTCATAAAAATTCTCCTTATAAAATCATTATTAAATACTTTTAAATGGAAGCTTGATTCTTGCGGAAAAATTTCCGGAAATCAACCCAAATATCAAATAATCCGACAGCGGCTATAGGTATCATAAGAAATTGCTGAGCGGCAATTAAAAAATAAAAAAGATAACGGAAAATAAGCGGTATGCTCTTACTCTGGAAAAAAAAGCTCGTGATGGCGAAGCCTTGCAGTAAATAAATGAAGCAGATTATAAGCAAGAGGTTCAGGTTGAAAAACCGTATGTGCTCATCTGGTATCAGAAGCAGTCCGCCCGCAATGATAAAAATCCAGATAATAAAATCAGGGGCTTTCCACTGACATAATCTATCGAGCTTTGATGCCGGCATTGCCGTCCTGCGGAGCATTTCCCGCCCGGTTAAAACATTGATCCAGACGACGGCGATGGATAAGATAACTGCCAGAGCGGGGAAAATGCCGGTAAAAACGCCGACAAAAATCTGTTTGTTATCTTTTAACAAGTTTATGTCTTCTTTATCCAGAGGTAATTGACTGTATATACTTATATTCTGTTCAATTGTCTGGCTGACAAATTGTTGTACCAGGCTCCATGGATTTACGGATAGCTCAAAACCTGAATAGATGAAATAGATACAAATTGCACCTATGACTATCAATGACGGATAAATTATTGTTTTTTCAATTGAACTGCCTTTTTCAGTTTCAGCGGAAATAATAAATCCAGCCATTCCCATTGTTAGCATTACCAGATAAGGTGTGTTGAATTGCGATAATCGGGAAAGGAGGATAAGCAGTATCACAGGAATGAAAAAGGCTGCTGCCGTTTTAATTTTCCCGACAAAAGTGCTGTAAAAAAACGTAAGCAAAGGAATAAAAATAAGAAAAAATAAGCCGAAAACAGGAATAAAAGTTGCGGCCAGAAGAAAAAAAGATATGATTAATAATATCCGCAAGAAAGAATTATGAATGATTCGAATGCCAAATATTTCCAATGCTTATAACCTGCCTGATACCAAAATGTTTTTTCTGGGTTTTATCCGCCGGCTTGTATTGAATTGGATCATCAATATGTTTTCTTTACGTCTTTAAGCCGCTTTTCTTTGAATTTCTCCTGGTATATTAATAGGGGAAAAGAGCATAATTCAGGGAAATCACGTCCGTGTGGCGGGCAAAAGCCGCAATACAGAATGGCATAAACAATTATTCAGGGGGAAAAGAAAACTTGCCGGCGTTTTCCTCAGGAAAAGAAGCCGGCAAGCAATTTGTCCAACCTTTACCTTCCTTCAGAAGCGACAAAAGGCATAATAGCAATCGAACGGGCCCGCTTTATTGCCGTGGTCAGTTCTCTTTGATGATTGGCACAGTTACCGGTAATTCTACGTGGCATGATTTTGCCTCTTTCGGTAACAAAACTGTTGAGAATAGCCAGATTTTTATAGTCAATCTTTATATTGGAATCCGTGCAGAAACGGCAAAACTTTTTTCTGTGGAAAAATTTCTTCTGGGGCTGACGTGCCGGTTTATCTCCATTAGATGTGGCCATGATTTATTCCCCCTTTACAGTTTGTTCTTCTTTATTGTAGATTTTTTTAACGAATGGTCGCCGGGTCTTTACATCACCTGCGGCTCTGACTACCTGCTGAGCGGGTCTTTCTTCGGAAGAAGCTGAAGAATCGGTTTCAATGCGGATTTGTGTTCGCTTGACTTCTGCAGCAGCAACTTCCTGATCCATGCCTTCCCGGGTAACGGCGCCTTCTTTTTTCACGGTCATGAATTTCAAAATACGATCATCGATTTTGAAATTTCTTTCAATTTCCGCGACAATGGCTCCATTACCGGCAAAATCGATCAGGAAATAAAAACCGTCTTTTTGTTTGTTGATTTCGTAAGCCAGGCGTCTTTTGCCCCACTTGTCGACTTTAGCAATAACACCCTTACGGTCGGTGATAATGGTCTGACTGCGTTCAATTATGGCGGTTACATCTTCTTCTGCCAGATCGGCTTTTACAATAGTTACAACTTCATACCTTTTCAAGATTTCCTCCTTTCGGCTCTTAAGCCCATAGTTCAAGCTACAGGCAAGGAGTCTTTAAAAAATTTTACAGGTGTGCGTTCTATACCAGACCAAAATAGAAATCAAGATTTATTATTAGTGCTGAAAAAAAATAATAGGGAGAAACAACATCATGGATAAGCAAACTATTCCCGTCTTAGGCAAGAAGCTCTTTTTTATATGGTATTAATTACCGGATGCGGAGTGGTAAATTTCGGTTTCAATCTTATGTGTCCAGTCGATAATTGCAGCCTGGGCAGTTTCCGAAAGTTCATCAAAACTCAATCCGACGAAATACCGGTCGTTGATTTTCCGGGCGTGACGAACAGTGGCTTTGACATCACTTAAGTGTTTTAAATTTTTATCCGTAACATGTAACTGCAGCTGGGATCCTGCTCCCAGAGGTGTGGGTGCATCAATCGCGCATCCGCCGGAGCTTAAATTCTTTATTGTACATGAATTAACTTCATCGGCAAGCCCTGTAAGATTGTAAGTGGCTTCAATATGAACGTCTCGACGCATTGTTCTCCGGGAAACGCCTGAAACGGCTGCGGCTTCAAAAATGTCAATCGGCTTTTCCTTGCCTTTCACTTTGATCGAGTCCAGTTTATGGAGAGTTGCCGCTTTACCGACGGCATCTGCGGTGGCTTTACTGATAACTACTTGTCCGGCTGCTGCTGCACTGCACAGGCGGGACGTTAAATTAATATTATCGCCGATAACGGTATAATTCATCTGCTCCTGAGAGCCCATATTGCCCATGACTACATCACCGCTGTTCAACCCGATACCTACGTTCATCTGTTTTTTGCCGAGCTTTGCCCGTGCCCAGTTCAGGGTGCGACAGAATTTCTGTATTTCTATAGCTGCGCGGACGGCATTAATTTCCTGTCCTTTTCCCTCGAAAATCGCCACTATTTCATCTCCCACATATTTATCAACAACGCCTCCCCGGTTGCGGACGATTTTAGCCTGCAAATTAAGGTAAGTATTCAGAACTTCAAGTATTTCTTCCGGACTCATTTTTTCGGACATTTCAGTAAAATTTCTGACGTCGGAAAAAAGCGCAGTCACATATTTTCTTTCCCCGCCCAGTTTTAATTCGGACATATCCCGTGATTTGCGGATACTCTTCAAGGTGGAGTGAGAAAGGTATTTTTCCATGTGCAGTTTTTCCCGCAGGCTTAACACCATTTGGTTAAATGATTCGGTAAGCTTGCCGATTTCATCCTTATAGGTTACTTTTACTTGTTGATTCAGATCTCCCTGAGCAACTATCTGCATGCCAACAGCCAGAGTGTAGATCGGACCTGTGAGTACTTTGGCCAGAGCATACGCGATTAAGAGGCCAATAGTCACAAAAACGATCGAAATCCAGAAAAACGTCAGTTTCTGTTTGGCGATGGCGTCTTGCAGTTCTTTTTCAGAAATTCCGATTCTGGCTGTACCAATCCGGATATTTTTGGATTGATAAAGGACTGAAATAGGCAGAGCGGCATCCATGACCGGCTCATTGTTAAAAGATGTTTTCTGGAAAAGAAGTTGTTCCGTCTTCAGAGTATTTTGATCGATGGGATTGGAAAGAGCTTTCCCCTTTTCCGATAGAATATTATGCACAAAAATGGCACCATTATTATCCAGAACCATTGCATAGACGACACCCACATGTTTTTGAATGTCTTTAATTGATGAAAAAACAGAGAGGTCGTCTTTGGTCATCAGACCTTCTTTGCCGATACCGGCAAGCTGGTGAACAAGCACTCCTGCTCTTTTTTTAACCTCTTCTTCAAGAATGCTTTTCTGGCGGGAAAAAGTAACCATTCCAAGTGCGGCAATTGCCAGAATAAGGACAAGGACAAGAGCGCCGGCAATTTTATAGCGAATACTCATGGAAGAAACAAAAAAAGAAAATTTTGTATAGGCATGTAATGGTGGTGTCGAGGTGCTTTGTTTGACGGTTGTCAATACCGTGGCAGCGGGGTTACCTGATTTTATCTGGCTTTCCGGTACTTTTTTTTCAGGGGGTAAAACATCTATAATATCTTTGTTCCCGACTTTGGCTGTTTCATTTTTCATTTTCCACTTATTTCCTTAAGTGTCTTTAAAATTTGGTCGGTTTTTTTTATGTTTTCCCGGGCTTTATTAGCCAGAGCAGTTTTTTTGCCCAATTTTATGACCATCTGCCAGGCTTTCTTGGCTTCTTCATACTGCTCCTGTGAGTAATATTTCATTCCCAGGTTGTAGTATTTTTGCTGTGACTGTTTACCGGAAATTCCAATATCTTGTTGAACAGGCGGTTTGGGAACTGCTTTATGCTGATGGTGTGTTTCGGGTTTCTCGATAGTCTTTTTAGGCTGTTCTTTGATTTCTTGAGGAGTTTCCTTGATCTGCTGTTGCGTCTCTGCGGGGGCGGGAGCAGGGGCAGGGGGTGTTTCCTTTACTTCCTTTTTTGTCTGTTGGTCGATAAGGGAGCAGGAAGAAAGAAAAAACAGACCAAGGGCAATCAAAAAAAATGCGGTAAATGTTTTTTTTATTCTTTTCATATTCTCAATGATAGTGCTTATTTTTAATCGAGTAGATCGGTCTTACCCGATGCCACAGGTTCTGCTTCACTTGTTTATTATCAGATCACAACGGCGCTTTAATCTCTTACAATTAAAATGTTTAAGCCGTTTGCTCTATTAAAAAACGTTATACTTACCGTTAATGTAGAGTATAAGAAGGACGGAATAATATGTCAATAAAAATAATCATTTAATTAGTATAAATCAGTAAAAATGGTGTAGAATTATGTTCCCTGTTTGTAAATTGTTAAAAATAAAAGAAAATTTATTGGTGGGCGATGCGCGACTCGAACGCGCGGCACCTGGCTTCGGAGGCCAGTGCTCTATCCAACTGAGCTAATCGCCCATATTGCGAGCTTCTACTATATCCCGTCATATTCTTCAATGAATAAAATTATGAATCAGGCAATAGCTGCGAGAAGCTTGCAGTTTAATTTAATTTCCACCTTGCTTTTTTGCTGTATGATCGTTCCCCAGATAGTAATTAATCCATGATGAACTTTGATAAAGATCCCAGTTGCATGGCGGAACGACATTTGTTCTCAGTTGCATTTCCTCTCTGTGTTTTTTCAACCGGGTGTAAGCTCGGACATAGATACACTTTTTCTTTCCGGGATATACCTCGCACCAACCCTCAAAGCTCCCGCCGCAAGCGCCGTTGCGCTGGTGTTTCGGGCATTGCGACATCGGGCATAGATAGGCAATATCAATGAGAGCGCAATCTCCGCAATCCCTGCAATCAAACAAAGCAACCTTGGTCAAGTGTTCCAGCTTGTGAAAAAAAACTTCCAAAATTGTTCCTTCCACTCTGCGGCAGATACCCTTCATGAAGCAGTAAAGTCTTTTTCCCGGTTCAAACATGAATTTATGGAAGAATCGAGAAAACACATATGAACATTCGATCCCGGCATCAAGCGGCTGTGCTTGACGTGAAGTAATTTTCCCCATGTTGAGACCAGTGTTCTTATCATATTCAAAGTAATAAAAACCATTGGGAATAGGGTAATCAAAGTACCGTATCAGACCCGGCCATTGAGAGACAAGATCTTCACCCTGACTAATAATTTCTTCCACCTGTGCATATTTTATATTGTGCCCGCCGATATGAACCCCGTTATATCCCATTCCCTTTAATATTGCATATAGACGGGCGGCGCGGAGAATTCTTGCTCCTTCTCCCTTATCGGGATTACTTCGTTCCCGGTCGAGCTCAGCCAGAAGTTTATCCGGAACTACACTGCCGGGCAGTTCATTGCGATTCATCATTTTAGCTGCACCAAACGGCAGGATATAAATGTTTCCCACTAGCGGAATGTTAAAATTATTTCCCTTCATAAAGAGGAGTACTTCATGAAATTTCCGGGCATCGTATCCCAGTTGTGTAATGATGAATTGGGCGCCGGCCGCAATTTTTTTGCCCAGTTTGTAGTATTGAATCATCTGCTCCGCTTCAGTCGCTTTGAAAGGGGAAACAACTGCTCCAGGAAAGAAATTTCCGCGCTGATGACGGATAATGCCTTTAACTCCGGGGTATTCCAGTCCCCGGTTCATCTCAGATATGAGTTGCAGAGTATGGATAGGATCCAGATCAAATACCGGTGCCGGTCTTCCCAAGTAGCCTGATACTGGGTAGTCGCCGCTCATAATCAGGAGGTTTCTGACACCTGCCCGATCCAGAGCATAAAGCTCACTTTCGATGGAATTACGGTTTCTATCTTTGCAGGTAAAATGAACAAGAGGTTCGATACCAAGTTTCAGGATTTCACCGCCTATAAAATCAGCAGACATAGCCGGGGTTCCGCCAGGATTATCCGTAATTGTCAAAGCATTAATTTTCTCTCCTGATCTGGCTTGGTGAGCCAGCGCTAATGCTTTTGCCTGGGCTGTTTCTTTGGCTCCTCTGCCCGGTACCAATTCCCAACTGACCGGAAACATTCCGGGATTCAACAGAGCTTCCTTAAAACTATTTTCCTGCATGTACGTCCTCAGCTTCTTCTTTCTGAATTACAGATAGTGAAAATCGCATTTACAAATGACATTGTCAATATCTTTTCATCATACAAAGCATAAGGACTGGAGGCCGGAGGTTTTAAAAATCAATATGCTGTCTTCTTGTATTATTCAGCCGTATTTGATCCAGTTTTTGCCTGACAACCTTTTCTTGCAGTTGAGGGGTAAATTTGTTATTTTCACTACATGTTGGAAAGAAAAAAAATTTCAATTCAGGCATTTTTTTATTGTCTGGCAATTTTTGTTGCTGCGGTTTTGTCGTCAGAAAGTGTTGCAGCGACGGAAATATTAAATATCCGTCACTGGGCGGCACCGGATCATACCAGAGTTGTGATCGATGTCGGAAGCGAGCCCGACTATGAAATTCAGGAAGAAAAAAATCTTCTTGTTTTAAATTTCAGAGAAAGTATGAACAGCCCATTGCTGCCTGCTGAAATTCCGATCAATAAACCGGGTATTCAGAAAGTGATTCTTCGTTCCTTATCTGATAGTTCTGTTAAGATCGAATTTGTTCTGGATAAATATTTAAAAACCCAGGTTTTTCCATTAAAAAGATTTCAGGATAAACCGGATCGCCTGGTGGTGGATATCTTTGTAGAACAACCTGTTCAGAAAGAAGCAGTTAAAGAGCCATCTTCAAGGATAAAGCAAAAAAAAATAATTGTTATTGATCCGGGGCACGGCGGAGATGATCCCGGAGCCATCGGCAGAAAAGGAACTTGTGAAAAAGATATAGTTCTTTCTGTCAGCCGGGAAATTAAAAAGGCCATAAATAGAATTCCGGGATACCGCGCGGTATTGACGCGCGACGGGGACTACTATGTTTCCTTCAGTAAAAGGCTGCAAACAGCAAAAGATTTGAACGCCAGCCTGTTTGTCAGCGTCCATGCCGATGCCGCCCGGAATCGAAAGGCCAGAGGCAGTTCCGTCTATTGTCTTTCCACTGGTGCGGCAAGTAATGAAGCAGCCAAGCTGCTGGCTCGAAATGAAAACTTGTCCGATATCATAGGTGGAGTTCCTAACGGCGAAGGGAAAACGGATTCTGATCAGATCATCCTGAATATGTTTCAAACCAATACAATTAACCTTTCTAAAACTTATGCCGGCAGCTTAATGTCCCACCTGGAACAAATCAATGAACTTAAGTACAAAAGCGTTCAAGAAGCTCCCTTTCGGGTCTTAAAATTGCCCGACATCCCGGCGGTCTTAATCGAAACGGCATACATCTCTAATAACGAAGAGGAAAAATTATTAAAAACCAATGCTTTTCAGAAAAAACTGGCTCAGGCGGTATCCTCTTCCATCGTCGCATATCTATCCGGAACAGCATCAATTGCGTCCGGCAGTGACGCGGTGGAAAAAAACATTAGCCAAGACGAGCAAAAAGCAACGGTGAAAGTTAATGGTCAAAACGAGATATTTACTGAAAAGTATAGCATAAAACGAGGCGATACACTTTTTTCCGTTGCGCGGATTTTTAATACTTCCGTAGAGATGTTGTTAAAACTGAATAATCGGAAAATTGAAGATACATTGTTTGTAGGGCAGAAAATATCAGTACCGGCAAAAAAGACCGTGCAGGATATTAATACCGGCCGGAATGTATCCAATAATTCCAACAAAAATAATAACGTTAATGGATTATGCCGGATTTATATTGTTAAAAAAGGAGACACGCTTTTTTCTTTAGCAAAAAGCAATTCGCTGAAGGTAGATGAATTGCGTAAGATAAACAGTATGAAAGATTCGGATTCTTTAATATTGGGGCAGAAAATTAAACTGCCCTAGATGCAGAAAGAGTTATGCAATTATTTATCAGGTTGTCCGTTATTTCCGGTGTTTTTATCCTTTTTTCAGGAGTTGTTTTTGCTGATCCTCCTAGAATAGCATTTGATTGGCAGCCGTTTACTGTCAATCATTATTTTGAATTAAATCATGAAAATAAGACTATATTGCCAAAAGAAATATTTTATTCTAAGGAAATATGGGGGCAATATGACGGTATCGAAGAATTAAAGGGTATTAATCTGACGTCAACAAATAACCATAATAAACAGATATTTGGAAAATCAATGCTCGGCAAAATTAAAATCACCGTTTCCCAGGTTAGTTCTTTTATGTTATCGGATGATGAAATCTACTCGAAAGGAAAAAAAGACAGTCTTTCTCGGGCCGGCAGGATATTGCCTTCCTTATTGCAAAATCCTTCCTCGGAAACGGCTTTGGAGACGCTTAAATTAATTCAACCACAGATAAATTTAGGTTTCGAGTTTTAAAAAGATAGACTCTTTTTCCACTTGATATATTTTCTTATTATGCTACAAACCAATTGCCTTAATCTTGAGCAGTACGGCAATTGCTCTTTAGCAAAGAAAATAATTTTTAGGGTATCCTTTCGACACTGAAGAGAGGTTTTATCCACTGGTTTTACCTAAAAGGTGGGTACAATAGAACGTAATGTTTGCTTGGCGAGCATTGTAAGATGGCAAGTGTGATTCTGGTTGCCGGATTCAGTTCCTCATTGGTAAATCCGGTTTTAAAACAGCTCTTGGTCGAGGGAGAAAATATAACGAGGAGGTAAAAGACTGTGGATGTAATTGAACAAGGAGTAGGTGATATCTTCACGGATCCGGATGCGGATAAGGCCCGAGCCTTTTTCCGGGGAAAATCACGTAAAATGGAAAATAAAGTCATGAGTGTCAAAGATGCCGTGGCAAAATTTATCCATGACGGTGATTATATAACTATTGGCGGCTTTGGCGCGAACCGTGTGCCTGTGGCTGTTTGTCATGAAATTTTACGTCAGGGGAGAAAGAAGCTGGGATTTGCCGGTCACACATCAACTCATGATTTTCAAATCCTTTGTGCCGGTGAAGTCTTTGACCGTTGCGATATAGCTTATATTATCGGATTGGAAGCTCGTGGGCTTTCCCCCAATGCCCGCAGATATATGGAAACAGGCAAGGTCAAAGTCAGCGAATGGAGCAATTATGCTTTATCGGTAAGATTTAAAGCCGCTGCCGCCGGTGTTTCTTTTTATCCGGCACGTAATCTGATGGGTACGGATACTTTTAAATACAGCGCAGGGAGAATAATCGAATGCCCGTTTACTAAAACAAAGTATGTTGCTCTGCCGGCGCTTTATCCCGATGTGTCGGCGATTCACGTGCATGAAGCTGATATGTACGGTAACTGCCGTGTACGCGGCATAACAGTTTCTGATTTTGATGTGGCCCGCGCATCCAAGAGACTGATCATCACCTGTGAAAAGCTGATTTCCAATGAGGAAATTCGCCGTGATCCCAGTTATACGGTTATTCCTTACTGGTGTGTTGATGCCGTTTGTGAAGTTCCTTACGGCAGTTATCCTGGTAATATGCTTGGTGAATATTTCTCCGATGAAGAGCATCTGAAAGAATGGTTGAAAGTGGAAAGTGATCCGGCAGAATTTAAGGCGTTTCTGGAGAAAAATATTTACGGATGTAAAGACCACTTTGAATACATTCTGAAAAACGGTGGAATGGCTAAGATGCAGATGTTGAGACAAAAAGAAATGATGTTTATCGGTGCGAGATAATAGAAAGGAGAAATAATCATGCCTGATTACAATACAATGGAACTTATGATTTGCACTGCGTCACGTGAGTTGGAAGACGGTGCATCAGTAGGAGTGGGGACCGGAGCTCCTTGTGCTGCAGCAATGCTGGCGCAGAAGATACATTCTCCGAATCTGATAATTGTGTTTGAAGCGGGAGGAGTGGCTCCTTTAATTCCGGAGATGCCGATTTCCGTCGGAGACTCCAGAACCACATGGAAGGCAATTATGGCGAGCGGTATGTGCGAAATAATGGAGACCGCATGCCGCGGTATGCTGGATTATACGTTCCTTGGCGGTGCCCAAATCGATATGTATGGAAACCTCAATTCAACTAGAATCGGGACTGATCATCAGAAACCGAAAGTCCGTTTCCCCGGCAGCGGTGGTGCTAATGATTTTGGCTCTTTCTGCTGGCGCATGATGGTAATGACACCGCAGGATTCCAAGCGTTTTGTGGAAAAGGTGAGTTATTGTACCACACCCGGCTGGCTCTCCGGCGGTGATTCACGGGCAAAATCAGGATTGCCACTGGGAGCAGGTCCATACAAAATTATCACCAATATGGCGGTTATGGATTTTGAACCGGAATCAAAACGTATGCGCGTGATTGCTCTGAATCCCGGTTATTCCGTAAAAGATGTTCAGGATAACTGCGGATTTGAACTTTTAAAGGCAAAAAAGATTGTGGAAAATCACGCACCAACAAAAGAAGAATTGCACATGCTAAGGGATGTGATTGATCCCTATCGTTATGTAATCGGTAGATAAATCGATTTGCTAAAGTAATATTGAGAGCCATGGATGCCCTGGCGGCAGCTATGGCTCTTTTTTATGATATGTATTGAATGAGACAATTGTTTATCGAAAAATAATATGGGGAATTTACCGGTTGGACAAAACAGTGCAATTAAACATTTCTTTCAGTCTGATTTCGGGATGGTGATAACGTTTTTTTGTTGTGGTATTTTTTCCATATTGAATTGCTTCCTGGGGACACCACTGGATGCAAGCCAGGCATTGCTCGCAATGATGATGCCATGATGGTTTGCCCTCTGTTATGATAATGTTTTGCTGAGGACAAATCTTTTCGCAGATTTTACAGCCGGTACATTTTGTATCAACCCAAAATGATTTATCCATCCGGGGAATGCGCAGAGAGCCCAGCCTGTATAGTGCGGAGAAAATGATGTTTTGCCAGAAGGGACCTTTATCCGGAGGGTATATTTCTTTTCTTCGTATGATTTCCACAATAAATTTTATTTTATTTAAGGAAGCGGAGAATAGTTCCTGCTGCTTTTCCGTGTTGACGGCACCACCCCAGGGAATGTAGTTGCTGGGTAAACAGATGGAAAAGCCCACGGAAAGATCAGCGCCTTTTTCTTGCAGCATCTTCTTTAATTGAAGCAGTGTAGCGGCAACCTGTCCGGCGTTTACCGCTATTGCAAAATAGTATTTTGTATGGTCGACTTTCATCCTGCGGATAAAGTCAATTACGCGCAAGGGTAATCCCCACATGTGCACAGGGAAAATAAATCCCACATTTTGTGTATCGGAAGTGATGACGGATTCATTTTTTAAAACCATAGGAATCAATTCGGTGCTGTCAAGCAGCCGGGCCACGTTTTTTGTCGTCCAAAGTGAATTACCTGTTCCCGTATAAAAATAAATTGTATTATCCATTTTTAAATAAATTCCACGTCTTGTTTCAATAATGCGATAATTCCGATAATGAAAAATGTTCTTTCCGCCGTAAAGTGTGGTTTATTGTTTAAGGTTTTATTTTTAAAAGTCTATTGTAAATATTTTCGGAAAATCCATACACCTGATTTTTATTGATGACGGTGAGAGGGGAGTCTTCGGTATCATCAATTGCTTTTCTTCTTTCAGCGGCTTCTTTATCGTTATCAGTATTGTATTCCGTATACGGTATTTTTTTTGATTTTAAAAATTCCCGCGCTTTATCACAATCGTTACAGGAATTTTTTGTATAAAGGATGACATCCACTTTGTTTTTTTGTTCTGATTGCTTTTCCTCTTCGTTTATAATGTTTGCGGAATCATAGTTGTGAAGCCGGATTTTTTTGCCGGGTTTGACGGGTGGGGGATAATCGGTAATTACAATATTGCCGTTTTCATCTTCCCACTTGTAAAAATCAGCCTGAGCCGTTCCCCAAAACATAAAAATCACAGCGGTAAATAATAACAGGTATTTAGTCATAACTATCCTCCCGATAATGTTTTGTTAATTTAACCGGAGAATCAAATGCTCCCTATAAACCAATGCCATTTCCGGACAAATCAGTAAACTTTTCCGTACACTATTGAATATCTGCATGAAAAGATGGAATTATTCACAAATCACATTTATAGTTTAAGACATACTTCAGGGGAATGCAAGGGTCATATTACAATGGGTCGTTAGTCAGGAAATAGTGTTGGAAATATTTATCTGTGACTTATACCTCCGGTTTTTCCGGGGATATTTTATATAAGGGCGGATTTTTTGATTAATATTCTTACCGGTGCCGTCATAATTAAGGGTTACAATGGGAATCCCAGTGTATTCTTCAATTCGCGGTACCATGGCCTCAGTAATCAGTCCGGCGCAGCAAAAAGCGGGATTCGTCTGAATAAAAAGAGAAATGTCAGGAAAGTATTTTATCAGTGCTGCAATTTTAATTAAATTATCCGTTGATTCTCCGCAATTCTGAAGCTTGACATTAAATACATCGTATATCTCTTTGTAGTCGACGGCGGTATCGTGATGCGGTTCATGAAGCAATTCATTGAATAATTTGTAATAATTTTTTTCCAGCTGATTAACAAGAGTAATGACAGTTTTAGCCACCAGAATGTCCAGAAATTCACCTTCATGAAACCAGCGGCGAATGTAAGGATCTATGACAAGTTTTACAAATTCGTTAAAAGGTGTTGTTATAACTTCACCGCCGTATTCCTCAATACAATGAATCAGGTTTTGATTAAAAATATCGTTGTCACGCGCATATAAATCACCGAAAATAGCGACTTGGGGGCGTCTGTGCGGAATTGTTTCAATTTTCCTGAATAAACTGATTACTTTTTCCACATCGTCGTCCTTGTTGCGACCGCCAAGTAATGTATTGTAAAAAATGTTTAAAGCCTGGGAGATAACCTTGTCGGTTAAACCTTTTTCTTTTTCATAAGGTCTTATTTTACAGCCTATTTTACGCAACATGCCGCCGAACATATGGGCAAAGTAGGCTTCAATGGAAGCCTGCATGGAGATATCACTCATGCTGACGTTGCCGATATAAACGTCAACTTTTTCCATTCCACTTCCGTTTGCTTCCAAGAGCCCTTTGATCATTTGCGGATACATTCTTATATTACAGGCAATGTGGCTTTCAAAACACCAAACGGCAGTTTGTGCCGGATCAAGATAATTCTCTTTTATGTAATCTATATAGCTTTGGCTTATCAAATTAACAGGAATACATTGCCCTTTATTAGTCCTCAAGCCATATCGAATGGTTTTTTCCGTCAGCGGAACCATTCTGGCATCAATGCCTTCTCGAATAAAAACAGCTTCCAGCAGTTTGGAATTTATCGGATCAAAACACGGGAACAGTAAAGTTTTTCCTTTTATTTTAGTTACGCTTTCCGAATTAATTGATAGGCTTTGAGCAGGCAGAGTTCGTGAATGCCTGCTTTTGTAGTGATTGCGAAAAGAACGAACTGCTGCTTCAATTCGTGTTTCGTAACCTACTTTGGAGTCATGTTCATCAAGTTCGAGAATCAGATAAGGCTTTCCATATTTATCCATTATTCTTTTAAAGTATTCAATGGCGAACGAATCCGGGCTGCACTTAAAGGAAGTTACATAAACCGGATAAATCCCCTCCGCTCGGGCGGAAAAAAGGGCCGCTTTGAGAATTTTTGCCGCATAGTTCCAATGCAGTCTCTGAAGCAGAGGATCAATTTCCGCCATATCCTGCCGGTGAGAAGGCAACATATCCTGATAAAACGTCTTGATGCCAATATTGCTGAAAATATCGGGAATGCTGTTATTCATTGAGCTTTGCAGAATCGTGTATGGTCTGCCGAGTAAAGCAACGCATATATCCTTACTGCCGCGCATTTCTCGTTCATAAATATTGCGCAGATTGTCTTGTCTTTCAGTAAAATAAGTAAGTGCCGATTCATAGGCGTTAAAAATTTCCCAGTAACTGGCGCTTAAAACCGGTTTCAGCATTGTAAATAACTCGATTTTGGAAGGGAATGAATGATGGTCAATTACCGGACTGATGGTTTTATTTTTTAAGTTCAGTTTTTTAATTCCGGTGGCAAGCATAACTGCAAATTGGGTATAATAGCAGTAGTATCTGAAGGCATTTTCCTTTGGTTCTTTTGCTTCCAGATAAACAGGCAGGAAAATATAGTCGCATTTGTCAACGAGATACTGGACATGGCCGAAAAAGGCATTCATAGGCGCACAAAATTCAGCCCCCGCAATTTTTTTGCCTGATTTTATTGCATTCCTGAAGTTGTCGGTTGTGATCGTTTCTATACCGAGAGTATTGAAAAAATGTTTCCAAAGCGGCATTTCCTCCGCCAGATAAAGAGCATGAGGAATGCCGATTTTCAGATTCGATTTAGCCGGTACTGATTTTTTTGCCGGCCGGAATGCGTTGTTTCTTGCTTTAATCAGATCGTATTGTTTTTTTGTTGGTCCAATATATTGTTTGCTGTCGTAGTCACGGCCGCAAAGGAAGCCAAAAGCAACAGTGTCTCCCTGCACGTTAACTTTATTGATTTTGCAGTTATTATTACAGAGGCTGCAGATTTCATTTTTTACAGGGATTTTTTCTTTATAGAGGGAGATACCGCGAAACGATGAATTACGGATTTTATTTTCCGTTAGAATCAAGGCACTGCCCAAAGCTCCGGTCAAATGACAGAATTTGGACACGAAAATCGGCTTTTTCAGCCGGTGCTCAAAGGCGGCAATAAGCGCTTTATTGCGGGCTGTAGCTCCCTGAAAACAGATATGCGTGCCGATATTGGCTTCAACAGCTACCTTAGCCAGATAATTTTCACAGACCGAATGCAGCACGCTGGCCAGTACTTCGTCTATGGTGTATCCTTCTGTAAGAAGATTATTGATGTCACGTTCCATGAAGACGGTACAACGGTTGCTGGCTACGGGAGCCGGTGTATTGACGGCCCGGTCGGCATATGCGGTCAATGGCACGCCCAATTTCAATGCCTGCTCTTCGATGAAACTACCGGTTCCGGCTGCGCAGACATTGTTCATGACTGATGAAGTTACCATTCCATTGGTCATGATTGTAAACTTTGCATCTTGTCCGCCGATTTCAATAATGGTGTCGACTTCTTTGTTGAGTTCATAGGCGGCGCGGGCATGAGCGGTGATTTCATCGATCATCAAATCCGCGTTGATAATACGTCCGATAAACTTTCGCCCGGAGCCGGTGGTGCCGACACCAGAAAAAGAAAAAATGCAGTTATGGTGAAGAGAAATATTTTCAATAGCTTCAAAAACTGCCTGTACGGCGGAAATCGGTTGCCCCGATGTAAGAGTATAGAGGCCGACCAGTACGTCATTGCTTTCATTAATTATGGCTGCTTTGGTGCTTGTGGAACCGATATCAATACCCAGATAGACTTCCTGTTCTTTTCTCAGCGGGTTGTAAATATCAATTTCTACGCCGGAACAATTACATTTTGGAGTATAGATGTAACTTTCATTGCTGTTGAAATCAGGATAATTAGAAAGTGATAATTGCAGCGGCGGATATCCGTATATTTTATCTTTTTTTTCGTCAATAAAAAGCTCTTGCCAGTTTTTAATTTTCAGCTTTTGCGGGGGGGGCATTTCTTCAAGATAAAGCAGCGCGGCACCAATTGCACCGTATAGATGACTATATTGGCCGATAACAGGTTCAGTTTGCAGCATATTGCAAAAATGTTTTACAACTGCCTGATTCATGGATACGCCGCCGGCAAGAATAAGTGGTGTGCGGATATCTTGATCAGGGAGCAGTGCGTCAATGACGTTTTTAGCCAGACCTTCGCATAGACCGTCACTGATCTGGCCGATGGAATAACCTTCCTGCTGGGCATGAATCAGATCAGTTTTGGCAAAAACGGCACAGCGGGTGGCAATTTTAGGGACACTCTCCATATTACAAAAAGCAATGGTGCTTAAAGTATCGATACTTTTAAGGTTCAATCGCTTTGCCTGTTGATCGAGAAAGCTGCCGGTGCCTGCAGCACAGGATGAATTGGATCGGTAACGTTCGTAATCACCTTCTTCATTGAAAGTGATCAAACCGAAATTTTCACCACCTACAAAAAGAATACTGCCAACCTCCCGGTGATATTGTCTGACGGCGGCAATTATAGCTATTTGTGAATCATACCGGGAAATGTTACGTAGAATTTCCGGACCGGAAATTGTCGTGGCTATGCCGCCGATCCCGTTTATATCGATTTCGCCAAGTATTAAGCGAAGTGTTTCACTGATCGCGCCATGATGAAATTGATAGGAAGAATTTATTACCGATCCTTTTTCATCGGTCAAGACCAGTGAGAGTGCAACGGAACCGATATCTATGCCGATTATATTCAAGGTGTTCATTTAAAATTACTCTCGGTACTTTCAGCTAAAACTCAGAAGGACAAGGCCTGCTGCTTATCAATATAGCCTTATCTTATAAAGAGAAGTAAAAGGGGTGTCAAGGTTTAAGGAAGGGTTTAATATCCGGATTGTTTACGGTATGGAAGATGTTGAGAAAACTCCGCTCAGTTTATTAAACTAAATGGAGTTTTCTCAATCATAAGTACTGAAAGCCAGAGCGGTTAAAAAGCTTTTATTTTTTTGTAAACGGTTTGTTACTGCTGAAGAAGCTTATGATTAATCCGAAAGCAAGGAAACAAGCGCCAATAATAAATGTCCAGTATGCGGCCAGCGCCGGGGTGCCTTTGTAAGTATCCTTCAGGATGCCGACAATCTGGGGTCCTACTATACCGGCAGCAGACCATGCTGTTAGTATTGTTCCATAAACAACAGCCAGAATTTTCGGTCCGTAAACATCAAGGACAAATGACGGCATGGTACCAAAACCACCGCCGTAGCAAAGAAGAACATAACAGAGAATGATAGCGAAAACCCACGGATTAGGGACATAGGCAAGAGCGATAAAAGCTACAATCTGAGTGCCGAGCATTATTCGGAAGGTCTGTGTTCTGCCGATTTTATCAGACATTCCACCCCAGAAGAAGCGACCCAGGCCGTTGAAAATAGATGTAACCGCAATAAGCGTTCCGCCATAAGCTGCCAGAGTCATTTTATCAAGGCTTGGATTTACCTTTGCCCAGAGATCCTGGAAGAGCGGCGACTGGAAACCTATAATGGCAATACCGGCTGTTATATTACAGAAGAATATAACCCACATGATAAGAAATCTCTTTGAAAGGATGCCGTCTTTTGCTGTTAACGAATCCATTGCGGCAGAGGCGGCGGCGGAAACGACTGGAGGAGTATATCCTTTGGGTAGATAACCTGCAGGTGGATTCTGTAACATGAATCCGATCGGCAGTGTGAGTACGAGAAAAATCACACCAAGAGCAAGGAATAATTTAACCAGAATAGCCTGCTGTGCAACGATATCAGCAGCTCCGGCAAAATTAAAATAGCTCAGAAGCATAGGGGCAAATATCTTGGACATAAATAAAGCGCCCAGACCGAAACCCATAACAACCATACCCGTTGCCAGTCCCTTCTTGTCCGGAAACCATTTGGAAACGGTAGCAACAGGAGTTACATAACCGAAGCCAAGCCCGATTCCGCCTATCACACCGTAGGTAAGAAAAAGAAGAGGTGCGCTTTGTGCTTGTAGTGCTATTGCCGCCGTGAGATATCCTAACGCAAAGAGAAAACCGCCACCCATGGCCAGCTTTCTGGGTCCAACTTTGGGCAGGAGAACGCCACCTGCTGCCGCTGCAAGACCGAGAAAACAAATAGCAAGACAAAAAGCCCATGCGGTAAGACTTTGCGACCAGCCAAAAGCTGAGCTAAGTGGAAGCTGAAAAAATGACCAGGCGTATGCAGTTCCAAGACAGATCTGCAAACAAGTTCCCATGATGGCTATCAGCCATCTTTTTGAGTCAAGATTTGTATTATCCATATTTCCCTCCATAGTATTTTATAAACGATGAATCGTTTTAAATATCCTGATTAAAAAATATTTTTCAAATTTAAAGAGTTACTATTCATGCACCAAATTTATATCTGCTAAATGATCTTACTGTCTGAAGAAAAAACTGTTAATAATAGTTTATCACCGGGATAGATAAAAGATACGTTCCTCATTAACTCATTTCAGCCATATTGTCTAATATTTTTCCTGAGATTATTATCCATATTATTTTGGCCAGTTGTTCTTTTATTTCAATATTATTTCACATTAATATGGCACAATAATAAAAAAACATGCCCCCAAACAAGGGGCATGTTTTTTTATTAAGTTTTACCGAATACTAATGAAAATCAGCGGTAATCAAGCCGCTTCCACCTTTACTGCACAGACTTTATATTCCGGAATTTTTCCCGTCGGATCGAGAGCCGGGTTGGTCAGAAGATTTACCGGTGCCTGTGAGAAATGAAAGTTCATAAAAACAGATCCAGGCGCGCTTTTTGTCGTGACACGGGCTTTGGCTTCGACATTACCGCGTCTGGAGGTGATTTTGATTAACTGACCGTTGGAAATGCCTAGTTTTTCCGCATCCAGAGGATTAATTTCCACCAGACTTTCCGGGCAGAGTTCGGACGGCCCTTTCGCGCGCCTCGTCATCGTACCTGTATGGTAATGATATAAGACGCGTCCCGTCGAAAGAAGGAAGGGATACTCCTTGTCCGGTAGTTCATTGGGCGGTATAAATTCAATAGGCGTGAACAATCCCAAACCACGGGAAAATCGATCTTTATGAAGAAATTTTGTTCCCTTGTGATCATGTGTCGGGCAAGGCCATTGCAGTCCTTCCTTTTCAAGTCGTTTGTAAGTGATGCCGCCATAGCTAGGGGTTACGGCGGCCATTTCATCAAAAATTTCTTTTGCGGATTTATAGTTCATCGCATAACCTAATCTGTTGGAGATATCGCAAATAACCTCCCAATCAGCTTTAGCCTCTCCAGGCGGTTGAATAGCCTTGCGTACACGCTGGACACGCCGTTCGGTATTGGTGAATGTTCCGTCTTTTTCAGCAAATACAGATACGGGCAAAACAACATCTGCGATTTGTCCCGTTTCGGTAAGAAAAATATCCTGAACGATCATCAATTCGAGTTTCTGAAGCTCTTTAGTGACATGATGCAGATCGGGATCGGAAAGCAGGGGATTTTCACCCATGATGTAAAGCGCCTTAATAGAGCCACTTCCGGCCGCAGCCATAATTTCCATCAGCGTCAGCCCCGGTTTGGGTGAAAGGCTTACTCCCCAGGCGTTTTCAAATTTTTTACGAACGTCTTCGTTGGCTACCTGTTGATAGGCTGGATAAACATTGGGTAGGGCGCCCATATCGCAGGCACCCTGAACGTTATTCTGACCACGCAAAGGATTAACACCGCCGCCTTCAATGCCGACGTTGCCGCAAAGCATTGCCAGGTTAGCGGTGCTTTTCACGTTGTCTGTGCCGGTCACATGCTGTGTAATGCCCATTGCGTAAATGATGCTGGCACGATTAGCTTGGGCATACAGCCGTGCCGCTTTTTTTAGATTTTCTGCAGGTACGCCAGAAATTTTTTCGACATATTCCGGCGTATATTTGGCCACAACCTCTTTCAGCGCATTAAATCCTTCTGTTCTTTGATCGATATATTCTTTGGCCTGAAGTCCTTCTGAGATAATAACATTCATGAGTCCGTTGAAAACCGCGACGTCTGTACCAGGATTCTGCCGCAGCCATATATCTGCATACTTTACGAGGTCGATTTCTCTTGGATCAATGACAATTAGCTTTGTTCCATGTTGTTTGACGGCGCGTTTTACCTTGATGCCTATGACGGGATGATTCTCTGTCGTGTTTGTTCCTGTTGCCAGAATCAAATCAGTGTATTCCAGTTCATCAATGGAATTTGTCATTGCGCCGCTGCCGAATGTGGCGGCCAGACCGGCCACCGTCACGGAGTGTCAGAGACGGGCGCAGTGATCGACATTGTTTGTACCGATGACTGCTCTTATGAATTTCTGGAAAAGATAGTTTTCTTCATTTGTGCAACGCGCGGAAGCGAGTCCCGCAATGCTGTCGGAGCCGTTTTTTTTCTTTATTGCGGAAAGTTTATCTGCTATGAATGCATAAGCTTCTTCCCAGGTTGTTTCTTTCAATTCCTCGTTCTTGTTGTAACGTATAAGTGGTTTTTTTAACCTGTCGGGATGAGAAATAAAATCCATGCCGAAACGGCCTTTCACACATAGACTTCCGTTGTTGGGCTGGCCATATTCCCGGTTACCCATCACTTTTACTACCTTATTGTCCTTGATGTAAATGTCCATTTGGCAGCCGACGCCGCAATAGGTGCAGGTGGTTCGGACTTTATGGAGTTCCCAGGGACGTCCCGCAAACTTTGCCTGTTTAAAAGTAATTGCTCCTGTGGGGCAGACCTGGAGACATTCGCCACAGAATACACAAGAAGAGTTTATATAGTCGTCATCGAAAGCGGGACCAACCTTAGCGTGCGAGCCCCGCATTGAAAAGTCAAGTACTTCGTTGACCTGAATCTCATTGCAGGCACGAATGCAGCGGCCGCAAAGAACACATTTATTCAAGTCTCGATATATCATAGTGTTGCTGTCATCAAGTGCATGATTCGGTGATTCGATTGGGAAACGGGGCTTATCTATTTTCAGCCAGTAAACCAGATCTTGCAGCTCGCAATGGCCGTTTCTTTCGCAGACCAGGCAATTGTGATCTCCGGATGACCACAGCAATTCCACGATCATCTTCTGAGCGGCGCGAACCGCTGGTGTGTTGGTGCGGACGACCATGCCGGGACTCACCGGCATACAGCAGGAAGCAACGAGGCTTCTGGCGTTTTCCACTTCCACAACGCAGACTCGGCAGGCGCCGACATTGGTTGTGTTTTCATAGTGGCAGAGGGTCGGTATAAAAATACCAAGGTTTCTGGCGCATTCCAAGATGGTTTGTCCCGGCTTTGCCGATATTTCCTGACCATCAATAGTTACCGTGATCTTTTTTTCCATTTTTATTCTCCAATTTTCCCAAAATTAATAGCCCAATGTCATTGCTTAAAAATGCATAAAATCAATATTATTTAATTTAATATTTATAGGCGTAATCAAGTATATTTGTCAATTATGTCAATTTTGTCATAATGTTACATTTGATTATGCTTTGTTTTTTTTAAAGAATTTAGCGTCTTGCTGTATATTTAGGAAAATATATAAAGAAAATGAATAATCTATCGAATTTAGCATTATATGAACTGTATGATTGAAAAATCGGTGTAAAGAAGCGGTGCCTATATTGCTTTTAAAAGATATTTTCTTGTCAAAAATATCATATATTTTTACTGGTAATTATTTACTGCTCAAAATTAAAAAGTAATAGGCAGATTAGGTTTGAGATAGAGCATTATTAGCGAATTGTTTTTCATTTTTCATTTTTTTCTTGACAGCAAAGTTTACTTTTGGTAAACGCAGTTAACCATAAATGCTAATCTGGGTTTTATTGAGTTAGCGGATAAAGCCAATTGTTCATATTTTGTTTTTCCTTGGGGGGATGTCTGCTGTTAGCAGGCATAGTTAATAACTATCGTTGATGACCTGAAGAAGCGAAGCCGGTAATTAGCGTGTAATGCCGTAAGCATTTTTCAGGAAGAAAAAGAGAAGTTATAACTAAAGAGAAGGGGGGAACGAAGATGCAAAAGAGATGGTATTTATTCATTCTCGGGTTTTGTGTATTTGGTTTAATAATTACAGGTTTTATCAGTATCAAGTCAGCAGCGGCTCAGGATGTAATTAAGATTGGGGCGGTATTGCCTTTAAGCAAGGCAGCTTTTTCCCAGGCCGGCGAGGAGCAGAGAAGAGGTCTGCTCATGGCGTTGGAGGAGGTCAATCAGACCGGTGGGGTCTTGGGGAAAAAGGTAGAGCTGATAATAGAGGACGATACCGGAGAGCCGTCGGTTGGTATTGCCTCTGCTGAGAAGCTTCTTACGCGGGACAAGGTAGTAGCTCTGATCGGCGGATATTCCAGCACCATCACATTTGCGCAGATGAATGCCATTCAGCGTTTGGAGCCGTTTGTGGCATGGGTTGGCGCATCTTCGACCAAAGTGGAGCATGAATTTGGTCCCAAGAAGTGGTTTTTCCATTATCATCCATGGGATTATCATCGTCAATCCACCATTTGCGATTTTCTTTATTCACTTTCACCGCGTCCCAAAACTATAGCCGTTGCCTATGAAGACGGTATATACGGTAAAACAAGTCGCGATTACGTTGTCAAATATTTAAAAGACAAGGGATTTGATATTGTATTTGATGAGCGTTTCAAGAGCGGTTCTTCCGATTTCACACCCATGCTTACCAAGATCAAGAAGACCAATCCGGATATTTTTTATTGGGTAGCCTATGCCGGAGATACCACCTTGATCATGAAACAATCCAAAGAGCTTGATTTCAATCCGAAACTATTTCTTTCTGTAGCCATTAACTTTCCTCAATACAAAGCATCTCTTGGGACGACAGGGGATTACGTAGCGGGAGTTGACGTCTGGATTCCCGGTATGAAGCTTAAAGAGACGACCAAGTGGTTGGAGAAATTCAATAAAGCTTACCCCGGGCGTGTTCCTGAGTATTGGGCTCCTTTGGGCTACAGCAATTTGATGACAGTAATTGATGCAATCAAGAGAGCAAACTCTACGGACAATGATAAATTAATTGTGGCTATGGAGAAGACTGATTATGCTTCTCCGATGGGTCGGATGACATTTTCCAAGAGCGAAGAGGGGGGATTACATCAGGCAATTCACGAGCAGATTATTACTCAATGGCAGGGAGGCGTTTCCCATATAGTTTATCCTGCCGCTAAAGAGACGAAGAAACTACTTTACCCTACACCCAGCTGGAAAGACAGGAAATAGCGCGGAATACGGCGATAATTGAGATCAGATAGTGAGAAGGTAATTAAGCTTCTTATTGAGATTTCAGGGAAGCAAAGCCATTTCCAAGAGGGGGGGAGCTTTGCTTCCGGCAGGGGCGATAACACATATCGGAAGGTGTAAACATGGTGGATTGGGCGAGCTTATTACAGAGCCTGGCGAACGGGATTTTGATTGCCGGTCTTTATGCGGCGGTGACATTGGGATTGACCCTTGTTTTGGGGGTAATGGGGATAGTAAATTTTGCTCACGGTGAGCTGATTATGCTGGGGGCTTACAGTTCTTTCTGGTTATTTACTCTTTTGGGAATCGATCCTTTGCTGTCTTTGGCGTTGAGCGGTGTTCTTCTCTTCTTTATCGGGACGGGGATTTATCGGTTTACCATTCGGCCGATCATGAAGGATCCTCCTTTAAATCAGCTGTTGTTGACTTTGGGGCTTTCGATTTTTTTTCAGAACCTAGCCATGATTTTATGGAAGACCGATTCCCGCACCATCATTACATCCTATTCGGGGATGTCTCTTGATTTGGGGATTATTCATTTTGGTCTGACCCGGATGATCACCTTTCTGATTTCCGTTGTTTTAACAGTTTTACTGGTTGTTTTTCTGTCCAAGACTAAGCCAGGCAGAGCGATGCAGGCTGTAAGCGAAAACAATACCGCTTCCTGGCTGATCGGCATCAATGTTGAGAAGACCTATCTGCTGGCCTTTGGAGTGGCTGCCGCTCTGGCTGGAGCCGCCGGTGCTCTAGTGAGTACAGTTATGTATACGTTTCCCATGGTAGGGTTTAAATTGAGTCTGAAAGCTTTTTGCATTCTGGTTATCGGAGGGTTGGGCAATATTCCGGGCACCCTTTTCGGGAGTTTAATTTTAGGAATCACGGAATCTTTTGTTGGCACCTACATTCCGGAAGGTTCGGGATGGGCGGAAGGTATTTCCTTTGTTCTTCTTATTGTTATTCTTATTATTAAGCCCACAGGGCTGGCCGGGACCCGGAGGGAGTAGATGCGATGAATCGTTTGATTTCAGGGAAGTCATTTATAGTGCTGATTGTTTTGGCCGTAGTGCTGATCTTTTTTTATCCCCGAGTGATGGATTCCTATTTCCTTCATTTGACGATAGCAATTTTTTTGGCGATGATACTGGCGAGCAGTTGGGATATTCTGGCGAGGACCGGCCAGGTTTCCGTAGGGCAGGCCGGACTTTTTGGAATCGGTGCTTATGCGTCGGCACTTCTGTATCAGTGGATACATCTGCCTCCCGTTTTAGGTATTTTAGCGGGGGGTATTCTGGCCGTAATTCTGGCGGTGGGCATCGGCTATTTGACTCTGCGTTTGCGAGGGATCTATTTTTCCATTACGACCATTGCTTTTGCCGAGGCCCTTGCCGTCATTTGGCTTATGATTCCGGATATAACCGGCGGGGCGATGGGTGTTTCCACACCTCCTCTTTTTGGTGGGAACCGTATACTCGCTTATTACCTCATTTTAGCAATTTTGGCGCTGGTAATTATGACCGTTTGGCTGATAGAGAAGTCGCGGCTCAATTTTGCTTTTACGGCAATTCGGCAGAATGAAGATGTTGCCAATGTTATGGGAATCAATCCCACCCGGTATAAGGTTTTAGCATTTATGATCAGCGCTTTTTTTACCGGGTTGGCGGGAGGATTTTACAGTCACTATAACACCTATATTATTCCTTATGAAGTATTCGGTTTAAACGTTTCCATTGCCTGCCTGGTTATGCCGATTTTTGGCGGTCTGTACACAATTCTCGGGCCTGTCATCGGTACCATTCTGGTCAAGGTCATCGAAGAATTTTTAAGGGTCACCGTGCCTTACGGACATCAGATAGCCTACGGATTGATTCTGGTAGTGGTTGTATTATTCATGCCGGATGGATTGATCGGGCTCTGGAAGAAGAGGATAAAACCTCTTTTTTTGAAGAAGAGTTCTGTGGGATAAGAAATTAAGGTGCGGAAAAGCTGTTGAAGGGAAATAGACAAGCGATGAACGATAAAATTCTATTGTCGGTAAACGGGCTCAGCAAGCATTTTGGTGGTCTTGCAGCGGTTCAGAACGTGAGTTTTAGTATTCGTCAGGGGGAGATAGTGAGCTTGATTGGTCCCAATGGGGCGGGTAAGACAACAGTGTTTAATCTGCTTTCCGGGGTTTTCTCTCCGAGTGCCGGTACAATCAACCTGGACGGGGAGGATATTACGGGTAAGCGGCCGTTTGAAGTTTGTCAGAAGGGAGTAGGTCGTACCTTTCAGATTATGCAGCCATTTCCCCAGATGACCGTTTTGGAGAATATAATTACCAGCAGTTTATTCGGGCGGGTCCCGAAGATTTCGCTCTCGCAGGCGGAAGAGGAAGCCGTGGAGCTGTGTAAATTGGTAGGTTTGGGAGATAAGCAGAACACCTTTCCCCGGAATCTGACGACGCCTGGCCAGAAGAGGATTGAAATTGCCCGGGCTCTGGCGGTGAAGCCGAAGCTACTTTTGTTGGATGAAGTGATGTCGGGGCTTACACCCACTGAAACAATAGAAGCGATCAAGCTGGTGCGTAGTCTGAGAGATAAGGGGACGACGGTTTTTTTGATAGAGCATGTAATGAAAGTGGTTATGGGTATTTCGGATCGGGTGATTGTTGTTCATCATGGAGAGAAGATAGCGGAGGGGACTTGCGCCGAGGTAGCGAACGATCCGAGGGTAATTAAGGCATACCTGGGAGAACATGCAGAGGATACTGAGGAGTCAATGTGTTAGAACTTAAGTGGATTGATGTTTATTACGGGAATATTCAGGCGCTGTGGGATGTCAGCCTTAGTGTTAAGGAGGGGGAAGTCATTGTGATCGTCGGTTCCAACGGAGCGGGAAAATCGACGATTCTCCGGACAATTTCCGGCATGAACAAAATAAAAAAAGGATCGATAGAGTTTGGGGGGCAGCGGATTGACCTCTTGCGTGCCGACGAGATAGTGCGTTTGGGGGTTTCGATGGTACCGGAGGGACGGGAGCTTTTTCCTCGGTTGAGCGTTCGTGAAAACCTGGAACTGGGAGCGGCATATATTGATCGTGCTTATAGCCGGAGAACAGAGACTTTGCAATGGATCTACTCACTTTTTCCGATTTTGCATGAGAGAGGAAGTCAGTTGGCCGGAACTTTGAGTGGCGGAGAACAACAGATGGTGGCTATTGGTCGTGCCCTGATGTCCCGGCCCCGGTTACTTATGTTTGATGAACCGTCCCTGGGATTGGCTCCTTTAATGGTTGATGAAGTTTTCAAAACAGTGACGAAAGTCAGCCAGGAAGGAGTGACCATTCTGCTGGTTGAGCAGAACGTACGACAGAGTTTAAAAATGGCACACCGGGCTTACGTGTTGGAAAACGGTCGCATTGTGCTTGCCGGTTTGGGTAAGGATATAATTGCCGATAAACACGTCAAGGAAGCTTATTTAGGTTTGTAAAGGGTGGAACAGTTTAATTAATAGATGAGCCGGTTAACCATAAGGGGGGGGGCCGGCGGGTGCGGCGAGATTTGGGGAGGAGGGTAAGCCGTAAGAGCCAATAAAATATTGAAGAGAGGATATTGATCATGGAAAAGACCAGCCGGATTTCGGGATTTCACAAGATGGAGTGGGCAGAAAGGCTTAAAATTGTTCAATCCTTTTCGGGATTACATAACGATGATGTAAAACTTTTACAGAAAGAAGGAGCGCTTAATTTTGAAACAGCCAATCGGATGATTGAGAACGTTATCGGGACGCTGCAGTTACCCATCGGCATTGCCATGAATTTTCTGATTAACGGGAAGGAGTATCTTGTGCCCATGGCGATAGAAGAGCCTTCCGTTGTGGCTGCGGCGAGCAATGCAGCCCGTCTGACCAGAGACAAGGGAGGTTTTTTTGTTACAAGTACTGGGCCGGTGATGATTGCCCAGATTCAGTTGGTAAATATTGCTGACGGTAATGCGACGAGGATGGTTCTTTTTGAGAGAGAGGAGGAGATATTATCCATTGCCAATTCCCAGGATCCGATGCTGATTGGTTTGGGCGGCGGAGCGAAAAGGATAGAGATTCGGGTTTTATCTACACCTATGGGTGATATGGTAGTTATCCACCTGGTTGTAGATACACGCGATGCCATGGGTGCCAATGCTGTGAACACCATGGCGGAGGCACTGGCTCCTTTCATTGAGGAATGGACAGGCGGAAAAGTTTACCTGCGGATTCTTTCCAATCTAGCGGATAAGCGTCTGGTGAGGGCAAGGACAACGGTAGATAAGAAGTCTTTGGGTGGAGAAGAGATTGTGGAGGGGATCATCAACGCCTATACGTTTGCGGCGGCTGATCCGTATCGTGCCGTTACCCATAACAAGGGTATTATGAACGGTATAATTGCGGTAGTAATAGCTACGGGGAATGATACCCGGGCCATTGAGGCCGGTGCGCACGCCTATGCGGCGCAGTCCGGCCGGTACAGTCCTTTGTCGACCTGGGGTAAGGATGCCGAAGGCAATCTTGTAGGCACTTTGGAGTTACCCATGGCGGTAGGCCTTGTCGGTGGGGCGACGAAGATTAATCCGGGCTCACAGATTGCGGTAAAGATACTGGGAGTACAATCGGCGATAGAACTGGGCGAGATTATTGGTGCTGTTGGGTTGGCACAGAATCTGGCGGCATTACGGGCTTTGACTACTGAAGGGATTCAGAAGGGGCATATGTCATTGCATGCCAAAAACATTGCCGTGATGGCCGGGGCGACCGGAAATATGATTGATGAGGTCGCCAAAAGATTAGTCCTCGATAAAAAAGTCCGCGTGGACCGGGCTAAAGAAATCCTCAAGGAGCTGTCTAACGAATAAAAAAATGAGAAAAAGACTAACCCTTATCTGGAGAAAAATATGTTTATTTTTTGTTTTCAGTCGGAGCTCTTAATGCTGAAGAGCTTAAAAGGGTAAGGTCACTGGGATGTTGATGGTGTGATTATAGATTTGGCGGTATAAAGTTATAGAAAAATTAGATTCTTTGTTCAGCAAGAGTCAAAAAGCAATTAAGCAAAATATGTTTATGGTGCCGGTAGTTTACAGGTAACTAAAAATCAATGATTGTTCATGTAGGTAAAAGTTATTTGAAAGGAGGGGGTATTAATGAGAAGAAAAAATAATCTATATTTGTTTGGTATGGTGGCTGTTGTTTTTTGTTTTATGCTTTTTACTTTTTCCAGCATATCTTTTGCTCAGAGCGCAATTAAAATTGGGTTGCCCATTGCAATAACAGGGCAGTTGAGCGGCTATGGGATAGGTGAAGTAGAAGCAGCAAAAATTGCAGTGGAAGAAATTAATGCTGCTGGTGGAGTTTTAGGTAAAAAATTAGAATTGATACATTATGACACAGCCAGCGATCATAGGCAAACCATCAATATTGTAAGAAAATTAATACAACAGGACAAAGTAACACTTATTTGCGGTCCTCTGGCAAGTCAAGAAGCGAAATTAACCTTTCCGATTATTGAAGAAGCAAAAGTAATTGCCATGTCGCCTTCCTCCCTTGCTCCGGGATTGACGGATGGATATAAATATTGTTTCCGAAATACCGCAGCCGAAGATAAATTGGTTCCGCTCTGTGTAGAAAAAGCTAAAGAATTATGGAAAATCAAAAAAGCAGCCATCTTCCAAGTGCAGGATGATCCTTACGGCAAAGGCATGGGCGAAGAGTTTAAGAAATCTCTTGCTGCCAAAGGGATAGAAATTACTATAATTCTTCCTTTTAATCAGAAGGAGACTGACTTCAGCGCTAAAGTAACTAGAGTTCTCGCAACAAAACCTGACACAATGGTACTTGCCGGCCTTTATAATGAACAATCCTTGATTATGCTTGAAGCACGTAGACAGGGGTATGAAGGATCCTTCCTCGATGGTGCTGGATTTACTTCTCCCAAAATAATCGAGATTGCCGGAGATGCAGCAGATAACTCTCTTTTTATTTCCACATGGTCGATGGAAAGAAAAGAAGCAAAACGTTTTGTTGATGCATTTCGCAAGAACACCGGTAAAGATCCTCAGCAATCAGATGCCAATACTTATGATATTATCAAAGTATTTGCCAATGCAATAGAAATGGCTAATTCCTATACCGATACGGATGCTTTGCAAAAGGCTCTTAGGAACGTAAAAAATTTCCCTGGTCCCAGCGGCATATTAGGATTCGAACAGAAAAGTGGTGACGCTATACGAAAGGGTTATCCAACAATTATTAAAGGAAAAAAATACATTCTATTGGAAGATTAAATATTTCAAATCCGGGGTGTTGTTTAAAGCACCCCGGATTTGAAATTATTAAATTTAATACTATAAAAGGAATAATAATGGGTTTTCTTTTGCAGCAGTTGATCAATGGTTTTATGCTAGGGGCAACCTATTCACTTCTTGCCATAGGATACACTTTGGTTTTCGGACTTCTTAAATTACTAAATATGGCTCATGGTGAAGTGTACATGATCGGTGCCTTTTTTGGCTGGACCATAGTTACTATGATACATCTTCCAATTTATTTGGCCTTATTAGGGGCATTTGTCATCGGTGGTATTTTAGGAATAATTGTTGAGTTTTTTTGTTTTCGCCTGGTAAGCAAAGATTATCCGCTGGCATCCATGCTCAGTACAATTGGCCTTGGAGTTATTCTGCAAAATTTTGCGTTGGTATTCTCCGGCGGGGAGATGGTTCGTTTCCCGGAAATGTTACGCACTTCTAACTTTTATATCGGTCCGGTTATTATATCGGAAGTACATTTGGTGATTTTCGGTATAGCTTTATGTCTGATGCTGATGCTCAATATTCTTATCTATAAAACAAAACTGGGAAAATCAATGCGGGCGGTAGCCGAAGATAAAAATGTGGCCAGTATGTATGGAATAAACGTCAATGTTGTTACAATGGCTACTTTTTTTATTTCTTCATCGCTTGCCGGAATTACCGGAGTTCTCACTGCACTTGCTTATCATTCAATTACTCCTTTTATGGGTGTGGAACAGGGGTTGAAAGGTTTGGCGGTTATTGTTCTGGGAGGATTGGGTAGCGTAAGTGGAGCAATGGCCGGAGGAATTATCCTGGGGTTAAGTGAAGTGATAGCTATTGCCTATCTACCGGCTGATTTCACCGGATATAAAGATGCAATTGCTTTTGCCATTTTGATCGGAATTCTCCTTTTCAAACCTACCGGCTTGTTTGGAAAATTTGGCTTGGAAGAAAAAGTTTAGGAGGAAGACGAATCATGAGCGAAGGCTATTTGACTGGAATATTCATTCAAATAGGCATTAATGTTATTTTGGCTTTGAGTCTTTACCTGCCTTTTTCCACGGGACAGATTTCCCTTGGGCATGCCGGCTTTATGGCCATTGGTGGTTACTTTTCCTCCATTTTAACTGTAAATTTTGGATTCCCTCTCCTGGTGGCAATGGTCTTGGCCGGAGTGCTTTCCTGTTTCTTTGGTATACTAGTCGGTTATCCTGCTTTGAGATTGAAGGGCATTTACCTCGCGATAGCCACGATGGGTTTTGGAATTATAGTGCAAATCTTTTTCCAAAACTTTAATTATACAGGGGGGCCGATGGGTTTCCAGGGGATGAAAGGCACAAATTTTATTTTAACTTATGTAACGGCGATTGTATTTTCCTATCTAATCTGGCGCCTAATGAATTCACGTATCGGCAGGGCGTTTGAAGCTGTGAATGAAGATGAAATTGCCGCTGCCGCTATGGGTATAAATATTACACGCATCAAGATTCTTGCATTTTCACTGGGGGCCGGTCTTGCCGGTGTCGCCGGGGCACTGGATGCTCATTATGTTTATTATATCGATTCTCATAATTATAGCTTTTTGAGGTCGGTAGAAATGTTATTGTTCTTGATTATGGGTGGGTCACAAGTAGTCTGGGGGCCGATATTAGGGGCAGTGATTTTGACCTCTCTACCGGAAGTCCTTCGGTTTATGGCTGGGTACAGGATGATTTTTTATGGATGTTTAATGATGTTTCTGATGATTTTCCGTCCCCAGGGGATTCTTGATCGCAGATTATTGCTGAGATTGAAGAACTATTTAGTTCCTTGGAAGGTTTCTCATAGTTAAAATTAGTTATAAGACATACAAAAATAAAAGAGTGTGCTGGAGAAATAAATCTAATGCAATTAATGATTAAAGATATATCCAAATCATTCGGAGGCTTGAGTGCGGTATCCCAGGTAGATATAGAGGTTTCATCTGGCGAAGTTCATGCGCTCATCGGGCCTAATGGTGCGGGAAAAACCACCTTATTTAATATTATCAGCGGTGTAATAAAACCGGATCAGGGGAAAATAAGTTTTGACGGGCAGGAAATTCAAGACATGAAGCCGCATACTATTACCCAACTGGGTATAGCCAGAACTTTTCAGAATATTCGGATCTTTAAAAATCTAACAGTTATTGAAAATGTAATGATCGGGGAATATTGTCGAACCAAAACCGGAGTTTTGGGTTCCATGTTTCATACTTTGGACAAAATGAGAGAAGAAAAGAACATTCTTTCCAAAGCGCTGGAAATTTTGGGATTTGTCGGAATTTCCTCTGAGACATTTCTTTTGGCTTCTCAGTTGCCCTATGGACTACAAAAAAGATTGGAGTTGGCCAGAGCATTGGCGACTGAACCCAAACTCATTCTTTTGGATGAACCTGCGGCAGGAATGAATCAGCAGGAAACACTGTACATGATTGAACTGATTGATAAGATCAAAAAACTTGGTAAAACCATTCTGTTTATTGAACATGATATGCGGCTGGTGATGGATATATCGGACAGAATTACGGTTCTTAATTTCGGGAAAAAGATTGCTGGAGGAAAACCTTTGGATATCCAGAATAATCCGTGCGTGATTGAAGCATATTTGGGGAAAAAGGAGAATTATTTACAGTGCTGAAGATTAATGATCTACATACTCATTATGGTCATATCTGGGCTTTGAAAGGAATTTCTTTATCTATATTGCCGGGGGAAATTGTTACTCTGATCGGAGCAAACGGTGCGGGGAAAACAACCACTTTAATGAGCATTTCTGGAGCCATTAAAGCTTCTAAAGGTGAAATAGAATATTTCGGAGAAAAAATACACAATTTAAAACCCCATCTGATTGCCAAGCGGGGAATTATTCAGGTGCCGGAAGGCAGAAACCTGTTTAATACAATGACGGTTATGGAAAATTTAGAGGTTGGATCGTTTGCACTGAAAGATAAAGTGAATATTATTAATAAAACAGAGGAAATATTTTCTCTGTTTCCGATCCTTCAGGAACGTTGCAATCAGATTGCCGGGACTTTAAGTGGCGGCCAGCAGCAGATGCTGGCAATCGGAAGGGCCTTAATGGCTAATCCGAAATTATTGATGATGGATGAGCCATCATTGGGTCTGGCGCCTCTGGTTATTGAAGAAGTTTTTGAAATTATAAAAAAAATAAATGCTGCAGGAAACACAATTTTGTTGGTGGAACAGAATGCTTGGAAAGCCCTTCAAATATCCAACCGTGGCTATGTTATAGAAAACGGTAAAATTGCCTTGGAAGGTCAGGCTAGAGAATTAATGGATAACGAATTGGTCCGGAAAATCTACCTGGGTGGAAGATAATCCAACCTGAAAGGAGAATGAATATGAATCTGACAAAAGAAGAACAACAGATGCTGGATGGCAAAAACGGCAAAGGCTGTCAATTGGCAATGGAAATACTTACTGACGTGGGAAAAGCCTTTGGAGCGGAGCGAATGATCCCGGTTAAGAGTGCGCATATCGTTTTATCAACCTATAAAAGTATTTTCGATGCGGGTGTTGAAGCATTGGAGCGTTTTGCCAAACTGAAGGCCAAAGTTTCTGTTCCGACAACCACCGATCCTGCTGGTATGGATTTAGACAGATGGAAAGAATTTAATGTGCCGGGAAAATACGCTAGAAAACAATTTCGGATCGGCAAAGCCAGTCACGCAATGGGTTTCATTCCCTGTTGGACATGTACTCCGTATCTGTGCGCTCTACTGCCGCGCCAGGGTGATCATTTAGCTTGGACGGAATCATCGGCTGTTGTTTTCGTCAATTCTATTCTGGGAGCCAGAACAAACCGGGAAACGGCTGTTGTGGATATTGCGGCGGCGATAGCCGGGCGGATACCTTACCACGGCCTTCATATTACCGAAAAAAGGTGGGGGAATATTCTGATTAATGTCCAGATGGAAAAAATGAGTACAGAGAATTACAACATTTTTGGTTATTATATGGGTAAAAAAGCCGGTACCAAAATTCCTGTGATAACCGGACTCGATAGGAACGACAGATTTGAAGACTATAAAGGAATGGGAGCGGCAGCCGCGGCATCGGGAGGAGTGGCTCTTTATCATATTGTCGGTATTACACCGGAAGCACGAACTCTGGAAGAAGCATTCGGTAAGAATACGCCCGAAGTAAAATATGTATTTTCCGATGCGGAAAGAAGTCGGACCAAAGACGATATGTGTACTGTCAAGGAAGGAAAGATTGATGCCGTACTGGTTGGTTGTCCGCATTATACCATCACTGAAGTGAGAAAGGTTGCCGAACTGCTGGAGGGGAAAAGAGTCAAGAAGGGCGTTCAGTTTTGGATTTACACATACAAGAATGTGGAATTAATGGCGGAACGGTTGGGCTATAAGAAGATAATAGAAAAAGCGGGAGCGAAGATGACGGCCGATACATGCATGATTGTTTCTCCGACGGAATTATGGAAGTTTAATATCATAATGACGGATTCGGGTAAATGCGCCTACTATTCACCAACCCAGGTTCAATCTCAGGTCATTTTTGGTTCCATCGAAGAATGTGTTACCGGTGCAATAAAAGGATATAAATAGGAATGATTGCAAGGGGAGGATCACCACATGAAAAATTTGAAAATTCTTAAAGGAAAAGGCATTACCCGCGGAAAAAAAGAAGAGGAAGCTATTGTATCAAAGACAGCTTTTGGATTTTACGGAGCAGTTGATCCCAAAACGGGAAAGATATCTGACAGAAGACATGAATTGTATGGAAAAAAAATTGCCGGAAAAGTATTTGTTTTTCCCGAGGGAAGAGGCTCAACCGCTGGTGCTATTATTATTTTAGAACTAGCTCGTTGTGGGACGGCACCTGCAGCTATGGTTAATAGAATAACGGAGCCGATATTGGCGACGGGAGCAATATTGGCGGAGAAGTTCTACAAGATAACAATACCTGTAGTAGATAATTTTAAAGAAGATCCTATTAAAGAAATATCAACTGGGGATAAGGTAACGGTTGATGCCGATAAAGGCGAAGTCACAATATGTCTTTAGTACAAGGTTTATAACTAAGAGCAAGAGACTGTAAGAGCAAGGTACCGGAAAAATCAGTTATACCCCCGGATCACCTTGTGTTTCTACGTCTACAGTACCTTGTTCAATCATATTTTTTGTCACTTCCTCGTGATCGGGCCGCATCTCCTCAGCTTCTTTGCATTTCATGCAGATAGCCTCATGATCATAGCAGCATAGAATCCTTTCATCATGTGCTTTTGAACTTTCATCACATCTCTGGCATTCAATTGCATACATTACTTTTTTCCCAATTTGTCAATCGGCTGGAAATATCACTAATTTCATTGTCAAAAAATCGTTGGCAATATATTATAAGACCCAATTATCAAGAAAAGGAGTTTCTATGATTATACCGAAATATAAAATTTACAGAGAGCAGGCGGGAAAAATTGCAAAATTGTCCTTTGCCATTGGTGTTTATCGTCCACCCAGCGAAGGTGGAAGCGCATCGCTGCTTTTAAGGATAACCGAGAATTGTCCCTGGAATAAATGTACCTTCTGCGAGATGTATAAGAATTACCCTTTTGTATATCGCAGTGTAGAAGATATTAAGGCAGATATCGACACGGTCAAACAAATCAGTGCTGAAATTATGGCGGTTTCCCAGGAAATTGGCCATGGCGGACGTATTAACGGAGATGTCGGGATGGCTATACTTGAGGCCGATCCTTCATTAAACAATAATCAATGTTTTATCACTGTATTCAACTGGCTCTATTCGGGTGGCAAGACAACTTTTCTCCAGGATGCCAACAGCATGATAATGCGTCCCCAGGAGTTCATCAGCGTTCTTCAATATTTGCGGGAACAATTAAAGACACTGACCAGAGTTACTTCATATACACGTTCAAAAACTCTGGCCCAGAGAAAAACGGAAGATTTAAAGGCCATTCACGAAGCCGGTCTTGATCGTCTCCACGTGGGGCTGGAAACGGGTGACGATGAGTTGCTGGCGATTGTTCGCAAAGGTGTGACCAGTACCGAGCAGATTGAAGGGGGTAAAAAAGCTATGGCTGCCGGTTTTCAGCTTTCGGAGTACTGGATGCCTGATCTGGGTGGCAGGGAGCGCTGGCGGCAGCATGCAGTAAATACAGCCCGGGTTTTAAGCGAGATAAATCCTCACTATATCCGCTCCCGGCCGTTTGTTCCCAGGTGCGGAACGCCGATTTATGAAGATTATGCACAGGGCAGATTGCATCTTTCTTCACCCCATGAACGCCTGGAAGAATTAAAGCTGATGATCGAAGGGCTTCAAGTGACTTCCCGGGTTTGTTTTGACCATCAGATGAATTCCTGGTTAAACAGACAGGGGACAACTCTCTTCCGGCAGGACTATGAAGGTTATAAATTCCCGGAGGAAAAGCCGTTGGTGCTTTCGCTGATAGAAGAAGGTTTGGCTTTAAGCGAGTCAAGGCACATTGATGTCAAAGATCTCATTTCTTTGCATTCACTGTAAATTACAGAAATAAGGTGCTGATCATAGTATAAACTCTATTTATAGATTTGTATGGCCATTTTCAATATGTTTCTAACTTCATTTCATCGACAATCCAGAATAAATGTTATTTATTCTGGATTGTTTCTTTTGTTTTTACCAGTTAACCTCAAGATCAATAAATAGCATTATTAATGATATTTCTTGACAATCATGTTTACCTCTGGTACACGTTGTTAACTATGCAGGCGACAATGAAGTTACTTGAAATGTTCGTCAGATAAGAGATTCAAATAATATATTTAGGGGAGGTTGCTCGCTAAGATGGGTTTACAAGAAGCTATTTTTACGTACAAAGGATCAGGAAATAATTTTTATCAAATATTTCGGATAAAATAAAATTGCTCTTGTCATCTCGGTGGATGCGATAATTTGTTATTATGGATGAAATCAACATTGCACGAAAAATTCGTCAAATAAGGAATCAAAATAAATTGACTTTGGAAGAAGTTGCTAAGCGAACTGGTTTTACAAAAAGTTACCTTTCCATGCTGGAATCCGGAAAGAAGTTTCCACCTATCGCCACATTGAGTAAAATTGCCCATGCCCTTTCGGTTGATATTACCGCTTTTTTTAAGAAGAGGGATCATTCAGAACATATTACAGTGGTCAGAGCAGATAAAAGAGAAACAGTGGTTCGTGATGGAACTATTTTTGGCTATAAATACGAGACAATTGCTCCAACGACACGGCCTAAAAAAATGGAACCATTTGTTATCACTTTTCCTTGTAAAAGTGAGGAATCTACGAGGTTTGATCATGAGGGGGAGGAACTTATTTATGTATTGAGTGGAAAAGTTAGATTCCTCTACGGTGATAAGGAGTATCTTTTAGATAAAGGTGACAGTGTTTACTTTGATTCCAGTATTCCCCATAGAGGAGAATGGGCGGCAGGAAAAGAAACTAAAGCGTTGGTTATACTTTATACTCCGTAATTATTGTTGATTGCCGGTGATTCATTACATTTAATGATTAAATAATTTTGAATCAGTTATGATAATATGGGAAAATACTTAGATTATGTGCCGAGAATAATACTATTAAAAGCCGTCAAAAAACGGCTTTTTTATTGTTAAGTCACCTAACTTAAAAATGAGATCTGCTTATTTCAAACATTACTTATCGTTCAATTGGGTATTTATATAAATAGTCCATAGACTATGTCACATTAAAGTAAGACAGTATTTTTCATTTTTTTCTTGACAGCAAAGTTTACTTTTGGTAAACGCAGTTAACCATAAATGCTAATCTGGGTTTTATTGAGTTAGCGGATAAAGCCAATTGTTCATATTTTGTTTTTCCTTGGGGGG